>Ga0222628_1000295_pt1 | contig 23293 bp, 26 predicted proteins | sample AntAcemetageno95_FD_179860 | JGI IMG/M metagenome (GOLD analysis project Ga0222628, IMG submission 179860) | Saline water microbial communities from Ace Lake, Antarctica - #95 | ecosystem: Environmental > Aquatic > Non-marine Saline and Alkaline > Saline | place: Antarctica: Ace Lake | collected...
TGATGAATAATCTTTATCAACCTTTAGTAATAGTTTAGCATCTAATTCAGCTTGTGTATCTAATGCTATTAAATGTGCAATTTCTACATCAGTAACTAGACTTGAGCCTGTAACTTTATCTACTTTTAATCCTAATTCAGTTATAGTATCACTTGGTACATTTGCTACTTTAGCTTTATCTGCGTCTACATAAGCATTAGTATCTGTGTTACTTTCATATAATACTTTTACTTCACTTGCACTTAGCTCATTAACACTTACATATGCTAATGACACCCATGCAGTAGTTCCATTTCCGATTTTTACAAATAGTGTATCTGTTTCAACACCAAATTCTCCTGCTGATAACACAGGATTTACTGATGTCCATACTGATGCTAAATCTCTTCTAATTTGAATTTTAACTGCCATTATGCAGCACCTCCATCTATGCTGGCTTCGTACGTTGACGTTGCCGAACCACCATCTATATCTCCTAATACAGCTAATCTAGCATCTAAATACTCTTTATTGACAGCATCCCCATCGGCACTTGGAGTGCCTACATTTATGATTTTATTTGTTTTTACATCTAATTCAGAATTAATTTTCACAATATGTCACTCCTTTTCTATTATCCTATAACTACTACTCTATATTCTTTAAGGTTTGCAGTTACTGGGTTCAAAATTACAGTTACTTGATTAACACCTGTAATTTCTACATCTGTTAGTACAATTTCGCTAGTTGTAACTTCTTTAACACTAACAATAACGTCAGTTGTGTTTAAACTATGTGTGATAACAAAATTAGTAGCTACTGCATTACCAGTAATGTTTTCTGCATATTTACCACTAGTTGTATTTAATTTTACTTTATCTGCGGCAGTCATAAGACCAGCTTCTGTTGATGTAACCGCTGGTAACGTAACATTATTACCGCTAGATGATTCTACAACAACTGTTGTTCCAGTTTTTGTACCTATCGATAAATCTGTAGGTGCTCCAAGTGATAGCCAACCTGAACCATCATATGAATAAGCTGTGTCAACGTCAGTAACTATTACAATCCAACCCTCTTGAGGAGTTAGTGCATTTCTAGCTGCTATGCTTGCAACTGTTTGAACGTTTGCTAAGTTTAATGTATTTGCTGCAACTTCTGCTTTTTCTGCATCTGTGTAAGCGTTTGTGTTAGTATTACTTTCATAAGATACTTTAATTGAAGCTGCATCTAAATCTTTATTTACTACTGTCCAGTTTGCTTCAACTGTTGGGTTATCAATTTCTGCTATTAATACGTCACCAATTTCTAATGTTTTAGAATAAAATGAACCCGCAGCGGTAACTGTATACATCCACCCAATTTCAATTCCTGTACCGCCAGTAGTTAAGTCTGGTGTATTAGTTGTTGCATTATATCCACCTTTGTATTGTATTTGAGATGCAACAGAATCGTCTACATACTTTTTAACTGATTGTTGAGTAGGAACTTTTAAGTTTGTATTAGAAACCATATCATCTTCATCAATACTTTCTAATGATTTACTTAATTTTAAACTTTCTTCCCAAGTCATTACTCCATCTTGAGTTGTTGTATTTACTTTTGGTATAGTAACTTTCTTAGCCCCATCTGGAGTTAATGTGACTCCATCAACAATAACGCCTTCTATAATATTTACGTCGGCATCTGTTTCAATTGTATCTATTTTAGTTTTATCTGTACCAGACATTACACCAGAAAGCGAAGGTGTTGCTTTTGGTATAGTTACATTATCCCCAGCTGAGGAATTAATGTCTATTGTATCTGTGCTTCTTGTTCCTACTGATAAGTTTGCTACTTGAGTACTTACATCTACCCAGTCTGTTCCATCATAAAAGTAAAATGCGTGGTCTGTTGTATTATAATATATTTGACCTTCACTTGGTGATGTCGGGTTTCCAGTAAGATTTTGGATTACAGCGTTTTGTAACTCGTTCTTGTTAAGATTAATACTAGTTAAATATTTCATTTATTATTCCTCCTCTCCTAATTTAGATAAGCTTTTCCAGAAAATCCTCCAGAAAAAATAACTGTTAATTCATTTAAAGTTGTATATTGAACTTCTCCAATAACTGTATTATCTGCTGAATCTACTACTGTAACACTAGGATATCTGTTTAAGTTGTGTGTTACAGTCCATATTGTTGCTACACCCACTTGTGAATGTGTGTATGTATCTAATGAATTTATATTTGTTCTAAATGCTTCGTAATCGTAACTACTAAATATTCTAGCAATTTTTATACCAGTTCCCCACGATGAGGCACTTCCGTCAAAACCTCTTTCTATTGTTAAAACGTTACCAGTTTTAGCAGTCATAAGAACTGTTTCTGGGGTAGTTCTATCGTATCCAATGGTTAATGTATTTGGTGCGTCAGGTAGTACAGAACCGTCATCAACGGTAATACTAACCTCTGTGTCATTTATTGCCATACTTAATTTTGTTGATGAAGAATTAACCTGTGAAGGATACATTGTACGCATTTTACCACCCTATTATTTTATATTTTGGTTGCGGAAATGGGCATTGAACCCACCAATCTTGGCTTATGAAACCTAGACGTACACCCTGCACTTCCGCATTGGTCGCGACAAAAAGATTTGAACTTTCAACCTCTCAATTATAAGTTGAGCGCTCTACCGTTGAGCTATGCCGCAATGGTTGCAGTAAGAAGATTTGAACTTCCGACCAACGCGTTATCAGCACGCTGCTCTACCAGACTGAGCTATACTGCAATATGGGGTAGATAATGGGTTTTGAACCCACTTACACTGGAGCCACAATCCAGCCGCTTACCGACTTTGCGTCTATCTACCATATAAACCACCCGTTAAAAAGAGGTGGTTAATTAATTATTCTACTTCTATTACTTGTTCAGCTTGTGGACCTTTGTCGCCTTCAATAATATTGAATTCAACATTTTGTCCTTCATCTAAAGTTTTAAATCCTTCTTTCTGAATTTGTGAGTAATGTACGAAGATATCTTCGCCTGCTTCAGTAGTAATAAATCCGTAACCTTTCTCAGCATTAAACCATTTTACTATTCCTGTCATTTAAGTGTTTCCTCCTATTCTTTTTAAACTTCTAAATACTAATACTAAATAGGAGTGGTTCTCATATTTACTACCTATATCCTTTGTCTAATTATTTTCGACCTTTTATAACGAGGTTGCTTAGCTCGTACATTTTTAAATGGTGCTGATTATAGGAGTCGAACCTATCACCTATTGTTTACAAGACAATTGCTCTGCCAAATGAGCTAAATCAGCGTGGAGTACGTGACGAGATTTGAACTCGCGTAACCAGCTTGGAAGGCTGGGAGACTACCACTGTCCTACACATACATATGACCTAAGTCCACACGTGATACTTAGGTACTAGTACTAATTTATTGCTAGTTTACTTTTATGTTTCCTTGGAGGTCTTATATGGGGTACAGGTGCTCTTCCACTACCTTTTTTACTTTTTTTGTCAGCTATACTACTTGCTGCTGGACTATCTGGTTTAATGTTACATTTAAACCCACTACCCACAACCCATCCAACCATAGCTTGTATTAAATCCTTAGTTGGACCGTTTCTACCAACATCTAAATCTATTTCTACTCTTTCTTCGGGTATATCGTTTTGTCTACAAAATTCTTTTAATCTAAGACCTAACATAATAGATTCATTTACTTCACTTTCTATTTTAACTCTAAGATTTTCAAAACGTTTAACTCTTGTTGTTTTAGAAAAGAAGAACCTTGCTTTATTACTAATATCTCCCATCTCTAAAATTAAAACTACAACAACTACATTTGTTCCACTGTAACTTTGACTATCTGTTCCAACGTGGATTTCATATTCTTCCATTACAGAACATCTTTCTTTAATTATGTTATTCATTTCTTGTTCAGTAACTTTGTCATACGTTAGTGAATCAAACATTTTATTCATCCTTCCTAATATTTTTATGGTCGTCCGAGGCGGGATTGAACCACCTACACCTAGATTTTCAGTCTAGTGCTCTACCTGATGAGCTACCGAACGTTGGAGATTGGAATGAGACTTGAACTCACGACCTGCGCGTTAACAGCGCGCTGCTCTACCGAATTGAGCTATCCAATCATTGGTACGCTTGAGAAGACTTGAACTCCCACAAACCCAGTTCCGTAGACTGGCGCTCTATCCAATTGAGCTACAAGCGTATAAATAAATATTTATTACTACTAAAAGTATAACACGAAATAACCAAAAAGTAAAGAGCTACTTTGTATTTTTCTTTTGCTTTTTATCTTCACGTATGTTTTTATTAGCGATTCTGGTTTCTTTTTCAAGTTTTTGTATACGTTTATTTTTACTTATTTCTGTAAAAAAATTAATGCCCTTACTGTTACTAAACTTTCTAGGCACCGAATCATCTCCTTGTAGTATTAACTACTTTTTATTATACCATAAATAAGTCTCTATGTAAAGAGCCTATTTAAGTAAAAAAGACTGGCCACATTGTAGGGGGTAGAAACGAATGTGACCAGCTTGATACATTAACTAAGTATAAATCTTTGTCCGTTACAAGTAAAGTAATGACTTACTAGACCAGTAAAATCGTCGTCTAATTCTATACCTATTTTATCTCCAACTGTTAATTCTAAATCGTCTAATACTATTGTAGCAGATAACATAAAGTTTGCTGCAGATGATACAAGGTACTCTACATCTCCTAACTTATTGTAATCTGTATTATTAATTATTGATATTTCGTTTAAATAATCTTTGTCTCCATCACTTCTTTGAACAAAGAACTTAATTCCCGCTACTATTGTAATGTCACTACCATAACCACCTAAGTTTAAGGAAGCGTTATCTTCTATAACTACATTAATTTCGTTTATCATAAGTGCTTCGCCCGTTTGTACTTCTATATAAGAATCTTGTGATGCCGAGGCAACGTATGTATAAAGAGTATCTGTTGCTTTATCAAAGTACTGTTGACCTACATTTGCGCCTGGTATTGGTTCTACTGCAAATATTGTACCGCCATCACTCGCAAGTGTTACTACATATAATTTTTCTAAAGAAACACTAAACCATTCGTCTCCAGTTGTTACACTAGTTGTAGGATGTTCTAGTACTAATACTGTTCCTGCGTCGTTTGTAATTGTCATATTATACAGTTTGTCCCCAGTCTCATCAAACCATTGTTCGTCTAAATCAGCAGTAGTTGGTTCCGCAACAGCTAGTACTTCTGTTGTTGCTCCAGCCCATTGATAATCTATAGCACAAGTAATAAGTGTGTTAATTGATTCATCAAACCATTGGTCTCCAACTACTGGAGATGTCAATGCTACCTCTGCTGGTTCTATTACGGGTACTTCTACTCCAGCATCACTTGCCAAAGTTACTATATATATTGTACTTGTATCTACGTCAAACCATTTATCTCCTGTCGTAACAGCAGTATCTGGTTTAACTATATCTGTTACTGTTCCGCCATCATTTGTTACAGTCATTTTATACAAGTTATTTGTTGCTTTATAGAACCACTGTTCATCTACATCTGCTGTAGTAGGTTCAACTACTTCTAAAACTACTCCATCATCAACTTCTGTTTCGTAGTTAAGTATATGGTTAGATTCCCCAGTTGTTGTTCCATCATCCGTCATATAACGTCCGATTAATGGTAAACTTCTGTTATATCCATCTTTTTTTATACTCATTTATCTGTCCTCCTTATTTTTGTTTATTTCTTTGATATTTCAGTATCAATTTTATCAATTCTATCGTGTGCTGCAGAAGTTGCTCCTTCAGTTCTAATTACTCTTTCCCTAGTATTATGAGCATAATTTTCTAGTCTATCTACACTATCAATTAAATTGTCCTGGCTTTTTGTAAAGTGAGCCACGGTATTATTAAGTAATGCTATAGCTGTAACAACACTCTGAAGTTGTGGTTTTAACCACATTGTTAAAAGTCCTCCAATTATAAGAGATGCAGAAACTATTGCCCCCAATACAAGGAATATCGTTTCCCACATTATTTTTTTGTAGCTTTTTCGATAGCATTTATAATATCGTTAGCAACTTTTGCTCCTTCTTCTGCGTCGTGTACTATGTATTCTTTATCCTTAACCATACCCTTGAAGTCTGGATTGTTAATAGATGCAAATACGTTTACTAATATTTCTGCGCCTATCATTATGTAAGCAACAGTTTCATTACCTGCTAAAAATGTTATTGAAGCTCCAGTTACTAATACTACATTAGCAATAGTGTAGGCCCATACAGCCATATTTGTTAATCTTGCTTTTAATTTTACATTCATTTTGTTTGCCCTCCTTTACTTCAATACTTCGCCTTTTACATTATCAAAGTTTTCTCTTATTAAGCTTTCTAGCGACAAAGCCTTTGTTCCAAATTCAAATTCTAATGTTCCTGCATTATTAAGTGTTTGTCTTTCCGTTATGGCAGTTACTCTAACGTGTAGTGTCAAGTTCCACTCTTCAACTTTAATGGTTACTTTATCACCAATTTCATAATCAGTACCAAGTTGTACAAGTATTTTTTTAGTAAACCCAGTTACCATAATAGCTTGTTTACGTTTCCTCTCTACTATTTTAGCAAGCCCACGAGTTTCTAATCCATCCTGTGTTTCGACATCCCTAGCATCAATAAAACCTAATTGAGACCAAACACCAGTTTCTTGGAAATTACCAAGAACTAATAAGTCACGGTCTGTTCCTTCTCCTTGACCACCTACTATTATTTGGTTATTCATTTCTAAGGTATCTTCTGAGTACTCTATTCTTTTAACATTACCTCTATAAAATGAAAATATTACTGGATTGTTTACTGATTGTTCTGAGCTTCTATTTGAACCCTCTAAAACTTTAAAAACTAATCCTCCGTCTTCTGCCACTATATTCCAACCAAGACCACTTGCCTGTGATAAGTATTCTAACACGTCACTTAGCTTTTTAAATCTAAAAGACTCGTATGTATGTATAATACCCTTTGGCGTAACTGGTGCTGATTCAAATGTTAAATATTCTAAGTTTTGAAACGGTAATACGTTAACTTTACGGTTATTAAATACTAAATCTCTCATTATAGTTTCTGTGTATTGGTCTTCATAAATATCATATGATATACCAGTACCCCAATAATCTAATATAGCTATATCAACAAGTTCCCCATCTGCGTCAGTATCCTGCCACAAATTAGCTGTTCCCCATTCTACCCACGCGTGTTGTACTTCTCCAACTTCGAACTGTGCCGTACCTATATTTACAGTATCTCCGTATGATTGTGCAAAATAAGCATCTGGTGGTGATATTACAACACCATTAATAGCGGAGCTGTCGCCACCTAAAAATGTAGTTCCAGTTACATCATACCAAGAAACTTCTTTTAAATCCGTTTTATAGTAACTTGTATTTGGCTTAACTGGCATTGCTACAGCGGCAAAACTACCCCCTTGTGCTTTTATTACACCGTCAGTATAGTCAACATAGGAATCTGCTGTTGCATTTGTTTCATCAAATAAGTTTGCTATTGGGAATAATCCTCCAGGCGGAACAGTAAGGGTAAATGCTAATAATCCTTTTAACTGTATACCACTAATAATAATAGTATTACTTACCATACCATTATCTGATACTTCTAGTTTTCTACCTATTTTTAGTATTATTCCTTGTCTTGATGTATCGTTGGCTAATTGTACTATTCTACCAACAACAAATGCTGCTGATTTTTCTTTATCGGCGTTCATTTCTATTGTAAACGAGCCAACGCCCTCCCAATCACTTACGAATCTAAGTGATTGGTAGTTTGTGACTTGGTCAACAAATTCTATTAATCCTGTTTCTGTATTATACTCCAATATCTTAATAGGAAGTATAAGGTTATTTATCATTTTATATCCCATTAATTATCTACTCCCCATATTTTCTTATTTTATTGTTTGGTTCTTGTAATCTAATTGCCAATTCACATCATCATAAAATATCTCGTGAAAACTTTTATGCTCATATGGACTAATATTATATAAAGCAGTTAATCTAATTCTATCAAGAGTTCCCGAAGTTAACCCAGATGTATCTAAATTACATATAAATAATCTACATATTTCAGGTCTTACTTCATAGATATTACATTTCTTATTTACTCTATCTCGGAATGGGCAAACATTTTCAAGTCTACCATCTCTCCGATATATTAACTGTTCTATATTATTATCTATTATGTATTGTTTAATAGTATCAACTTCAATCGCAGAAACTGTCGCACAAGTCGTACAACAATCTCCACAATTTGAACAAGAACCATTTATCGTGTTATCTCTAATCATATTATAGTTCCCCCTTTCTTATATTGCTTGAACATCGAAGTAAAAATCTCCACAATCAGCTGGTATTGGTTCTTCTGTGTCAAATATTTCAACACGAGCTTCATCTCCAATAGTTCTACCTGCTGCTGGATAATTAGCTTCTAAATAAGCAAGTGCATCACTACTGTTTGCTAGTTTACATACATCAACTGGTGTACCAACAACGCTGAAATCATATGTTCCACTCGTTCCTAGATAAACCCATTCTTGAGAACCTGTTCTCCATTGTGCATATAGCGTATCGTTACCTACTATTGAAACTGTGGTGCTTGATGTAATTTCTGTTCCACCGCTTGATGATGTAAACCAACCATTGAATGTATACCCACTTCTTGTTGTTGTTGCTAATGTTCCATAAGTTGAATTGTATGTAACTGTTTTATTTGTTGGACTTGGTGTTATTCCACTATTTGCATTAAATGTTATTGTATAGTCTATTGCTGTCCATTGTGCTGTATAAGTTTGGTTAGCATATATAGCTCCAAATGAAGGAGACCAACCATCAAATGTATATCCATCTTTTTGTGGGGGTACTGCGGGCGCAGATGCGCTACTACCACAACTAATTTGTTGTGAATCATAAGAAGTTGGGAATGCTCCCGTTAATCCGTCAAAAGATGCCCAGAATTGATAAATACTTCCATAAGTTGCTGTATAATTTTGGTCAGCATATAAAGCTACAAGTGAGGGAGACCAACCTGTACCCGGATAACACGTTCTACTTGCCGTTCCAGGATATGTAGCGCTATCTCCTTCAAGAACTTCTTGGTCACTATAATCTGGTGAACCAAGTCCTGAATCAAATGAAGCTGTCCAATAAACTGTTACTTCTTCCCACTGTGCATAATACGTTTTATCACTTGTTACTGTTGCCCACGCTGGGCTCCAACCAGTTAAGTTATAACCACTTCTACTTACTGATGGTATATAATTATCTACTGTTGAACCTAATGTTCCATAATTAAAATCGTGTGTTGTAGTACCAGTACCACCATTAGCTGAATATGTAACTGTATACACATTAATATTCCATAGTGCTGTATAAGATTGGTTAGCATATAAAGGTGCAAATGCTGGACTCCAACTATCAAATGTATAACCTGTTCTTGTTGGAGTTGCGGTACTTATTACACTACTTCCACAGTCAATTGTTTGATCAACAATACTGTAATCAAATGATGCTGTGTATGTGTTAATATCATCAGTAAAATTACTGTCTACAGTTCTATCTGCAGTAATATTTATGTAAGAATCCCAGTTATCAAAACTGTATGTATAACAAGTTGTTGCACTTTTTGTAGGTGTTCCTGGATTACTTGCGTCACTTCCATAATTTATATACTGTGTATCAAATGTATCGTTATTTCCATCTTTAAATGTAACTGTATATGTTTTAATATCCCACTGTGCAGTAAATACTGTATCTACTGTAATTGCTCTAGGTAAACTAGGACTCCAACCAGTAAAGTCATAATCTGTTCGTGTCGGACTTCCTGGATTACTAATTGTATCTCCAGAATCAACTGTTTGTGGAGCGTAACTACTAGGTGTAGCTGATGTTAATCCTGCAAATGTAGCTGTTCTTTGGTAAGCACTTGTTGTTACATTTGCACTTACTGCCGATACGGCTGAATCTAATCTTGGACTAACTGTTCCATACGTGGTTGTATTATGTGGAGTGTCTGCTGAAAGACCAGTCCATTGTTTATCCACATAATAACCACTATTTACTGAGCCTAAATTAACATAAGAACCACTATCTAATTTAGCGTATACAGTAACGGCTTTATCGTCGTTGTTTGTATAACGCCAAGTAATGGTAGTATAACCTTTTGATACATAACTAATAACAGGAGTAGCTGTTTGTTTCTGAAAATACGTCACTCCATCTATAGTTACTTTATCATATTCGACATCATCTAGATAAACTCCATCCATAACAACGTCATTCAATTTTAGTTTTTTATTAGCTGCCATTGTTATCTACTCCTTATGATGTATATATTAATAATTCTCCTGCTACCACTTCAATTCTAACTGCCCCACGAACACCATTACTTCCTGTTCCTGGAGTTGCATAATCATTACTTAATGTTAGGGTATCGGATGTATCATTATATGTAACTGTAATTGCTGTACCACCTACAATAAACGGTGCTACTATATCTTGTACTTGTTCACTTGTTAACTGTGTATCTGTATTGTGGTTTACGTCAGATACTTTATCGTCATTAAGTCTTACTCTGTAATCAATTTTTTCAAACGCTTCTAATACTTTATCAGTGTTAGAAATGTCAGAAGCCGTTGTAGCCACCTCAAATCCTGTTAAAACTGTATTAAGTACATCTACTGATGAACCAGATACTTTATCGTCATTAAGTCTTATTCTATATTCCATTTTTTGTAAAGCTTCTCGTATAGTATCTGATGAAGAAATATCAGAAGCAGTTGTTGCTACTGTAAATCCAGTTAAAGCCATTCCAGTTACTTGTGAGTTAGTTAATTGTGTGTCAGTATTTGTTACTTTATCATCGTTAGTTCTTATTCTATATTCCATTTTTTGGAAAGCAGTAAGTATAGTATCTGATGAAGAAATATCAGAAGCAGTTGTTGCTACTGTAAATCCAGTTAAAACCTTTGCAACTACTCCAGCAGAATCTAACTGTGTATCTGTATTAGTTACTTTAGAATCATTTAGGTTTACTCTATGTTCAAGTCTACCAAATGCTTGTAATACTGTGTCTCCTTCTACCACGTTTCCAGTTAAGCTCGTATTTAAACCAGTTAATACCATTCCTATAACTTGAGAATTACTTAACTGTGTATCTGTATTAGTTACTTTAGAATCATTTAGGTTTACTCTATGTTCAAGTCTACCAAATGCTTGTAATACTGTGTCTCCTTCTACCACGTTTCCAGTTAAGCTCGTATTTAAACCTGTAAGTACCTTATTTATAACATCCCCAGATAGTGTTGATACACTTGCAACTACTTCGTTAACAGCACTTACGATATTTGTTTTTGATGTAGTTGTTAAAGTATTAAGAACACCTACTTGTCCAGTAATATAAGTTTTAGATGCTTTCTCTGTAGGAACTAATGTATCTAAGTTTAAAGTAAAGGCTCCGTCCGTACTTAAAGTTGCTCCACCAAATATAGCTGCTCCAGTTGTTCCGGCATACGTTCTTACATCAGTAACTGTTATAGTTGCTGGTTCTACTAAAATACTATATAGACCCATTTGATAAATACCAGTACCGTCCATATCTTGTTCCAATGTTGGAAGTGTGGTACTACTTGCATTTGGGTTTTCAACAATAACAACATCAATTGTTTTATTATCTCTATCTATTTGTAATACTACGTAATCTCTACGTGAAATAGCTGCTGTGTTAAATGTTAAATCAATAGTTTCGTTTATGTTTTCCGCTGTATACTCAATAAAGAAACCGTAGTCTCCACCAACATAAGCAGCTCCAGGTCTTAATTTTAAAACTAAACCTGTTGAAGAATATTCTGTAAAGTTATCTGTTGTATCGTTTATATCTACAACACCCTCACTTAAAATTCCACCTAGTTGTCTAGTTAAGTCAAAATCGTCATACTCTGTGTCTCTAAAATAGTTCTCTCTTTTTTTAATTACAGCCAATTAAATCACCTCTTATGCTATTATGTATTTTCTTTTATAATTTAATAAGGTAACTGGGTTACCTGTTACAGAAGAAAATGTTACTATATTCTTACCAACAAACATCTGCCAGTAATTACTATCTACGGTTAAGTATCTATTTACGTTTGTTTCATTACCACTATCATCAATAAGTGTTGCTTCTTCTTTACCTTGGTCCGTATTAACTTTAAGACTATAATTGTCTGGTATATCTAACCCCTCAAAAGTTAACGTATCTGTTAGTATTACTTCATCATCTGAGTTATATACTTCCCGTATTAATTCTGGGTCAGATAACGGTCCATAGAATACCATCTCAACTGGATGATGATAATCCCCAGTATTATTAATAGTTACTTCTGATACGGAACTTCCTAGTTGTATTGGTAAAGTAAAAGGAATAGTAAACGTTCCTAAACTACTACCTAATACAGCTGTTTGTACAAATTCATCTTCAAACAAGGCACTGTCTGCCATTAAATTAAGACTTAATGAAGCATACCCATTACTTTCTTCTGGTTCAACTAAATTATGGTTTACATAGTAGGCGTGTATCATTCTTCTACGGTTACCGTTATCATAAATAATTTCTAATTCTCCTAAATAAGGATTCATAAATCTTATTATTTCTTGTACTCTTAAATCAATTTCATCTGAATTTCTTCTAACTAAATGTATTACGAACGATAAAGGTCTTGTGTCCCCTCTCATTGCAACAGCTGTTGCTCCTTGTTGAAATGGTGAGCGTTCGTAAGATATATTCATAAAGAAGTCTTGGGTAAATCCGTGTATATCGGAAATACCCTCTTCTTTACCTGCTCTATAATACAACTCATAAGTTTGGGTTGCTCCAAGTGAGTTTGTCATCTCTATTTTTCTCATTAAGGTCTAAACCCCCCCATTCTAAGTTTTGCGTTTACTTCTTGTCTTCTTAAAGCTTCTTGTACTTTTTGTGTAATATCTCCATCTAGACTAAAAGTATTATTATTAGTAACGTTATAATCCCCTCTAGATTTTGTATTTTGTTGATTGGATGTCATTGGTGTAAGTACTGTACCTAAACTTTCCCTAGCAGATTTCATTAAGTTGTTACCATTAAGTATATCTGTAATACCTGCTCTAGACGCTTCAATAGCATCCCTAAGTAATTTTTGTAACATAGGTAATGGGGCAACAACTTCATCATCTTTACCTTCCCCAATTACAGCGTGTATACCACCACTACCAGCTTTAAAGTATCCACCGCTAGCTAAATATTTAGGTTCACTATAATTTACTCGGTATGGTATCCATTCTCCAGCCCAAGGGTCCCATTTAGCGCCAGGGAATGGTGCGCTACCTAATGGTTCTTTATACTCACTCCAGTCTATAACATCTTTATTCGCTATCCAAGTTGGATTAGTAACACTATCTGGTACTACTGCTCCACCTACTTCATTAATGTGTGCAATTTCTTTTGACTTAGGAAGTAGTAAATTCATTCCATCTATAATTACATTTATGGCTGTTATAATACCGTTAAGAACTGCATCAAAAGCGGATGAAAATCCTTCAGCAAGTTTTGGTCCTATACCAGTAAAGAAATCCATTATTTTATTAAGTTGTTCGGTAATAGTTCCATCATCACCAAATAAACCATCAAATATATTAGTAATGGTTGTTTTTGCTGTAGTTAGTCCACCAGTAAGTCCATCCCAAATACCAGTAACGAAACCTAAAATACTTTTTATTTGTGATATATCTGGTAACATACTGTTGTAATCAACTGTAACTCCTTCAAGGTCTATATCAGTATTTGCGGGAGCAAATATTTTCTTAAATAAGTCCCCTATCCAAGTACCAATATCTATAAGGCCAGTAATAAGAGCTCCAAATGCTATTTCGAAGACGCCAATAATAAAGTCCCCCATACCAGCAATAATATCTTTAAATCCTTCCCAAGCTTCAGTAAATCCATCAACTATTGTTTGCCAAGCTGCTATTGCTGCATTTCCATCCCAAGTAAATAAAGCTGTAATTGCCTCAACGATACCCGTAATAATTGTAATTACTCCACTAAGAGTATTAATTACTCCTGTAACTATATCAACTACTGGGTCGTATAAATATTCCATAAATATATCATAAATAGTAACAAGAACATCAACTATACCATCAATAACGGTTTTAATACCATCAAGTAAAAATTGAAGGATAAAAGAAATAGCTTCAAATGCTATAGTAGCTGCTTCTGTAAAAAATTCTAATACCCAATCCCATACATTTTTAAATACATCTTTCATAGCTGTCCATAAAGCACTTAACGCTTCAACAAGTGGGTCAAACTTAGAAGCAAAATTATCTATTGCCTCTCCTATTTTACCCTCTGTAAATTCAACAACTATTAAATCTATAAACTCTTTAACTATCTCTATAATTGGGTCAAATACAGTAAGTAAATCAAAAAACTTATCTTTAAGTTTTTTAAACGATTCATCAATTCTATCTGTAAACTCACCCGTTTTATCAGCTAAATATACAAACCCAGCTAATAACCCCATAACAGCTGCTACAATAGCTAAAACTATTGCTACTGTTCCTGCCGCCGTTGCGGCTATAATTTCAAGTCCAGTTCCTATAGATGTTATTAAAGTACCTGCACCACTGAATGCCAATACTAATCCAGACCAAGCGAGTGCCAAACCGTCAACAAGAAGAGAACCGGCTGAAATTATAACGCCCGCAGTTTCTATTGCTATTCCTATTAATGAAAAACTAGAAAGTGCTGGAACTATTGCTGTAACTATTCCACCGATGGCTAATGATAAAGCCAATACGGATAATGTATTTGCATCAAAATCTATAATTATATTTTTAATTGTTTCTATAAGTATCTTAAACCAACCATCAGTTTCTTCCATTGCTTTATTTAATGGTTCAAATCCATCTGTTATTAAAGAAGTTAAGGATTCTAATACATCAACTACAAACCCAGATAATACTTCTACTATTGTTGTTGTTGTTTCTCTTAATACTTCACCAACACCACTATCGCCAATTTTATCCCATAAGGTAACGAAACTTTCTTGAAGTCCAGGAATTTTAAGCATTATAGCATCATATAAACCTATAAATGCTTCCTTAACATTATCCCAAGCAGTTACTAATCTAGATGTATATACATCATTTTCGTCCGTGAATAAAGTAAATGCTACGCCTGCTGCTAATAAGTACGTCGGTATAAGTAATAGTGCAGCTACTATACCAGTAAAAGGATTAAGTATAGTTACTACTGCTGCCGCTACCGTGGCAAATACTGGTAATACAAGTCCAACAGCACTAGAAAATAAAGTAAGTATTCCTACTAATTTTCCAATTACTCCTACAACCAACCCAAATATAATAAGTAAAGGTCCAATAGCTGCTGTTAATAACATAATGTCAAGTATAACACCTTGAGTCATTTGTCTTTCCATAATAGGTTCTCCAGCTTCGTCGAACTGTGGAACCATATTTCCTTCTTCATCCATAGTATGTTTCTGTACCATTTCGCCTTCTAAGTCTATACCAAATACATCATTTAATGTATCTTTAAAAGATTCCCATTTATCTACCATAAAATCTACTACAATTTGTGTAGCATTTTTTAATCCAAATAAATTATCCATAAAGTCATCTATTTTATTTCTAATAACGCCAACTACTATACCAATGTGGTCTTCTAATCTAGACCAGTTAGTTATATAATCCATTATTACAGATGTTCCTTTTTGCATATCAGAAAACTTATTTATTAAATTAGTTAATGACCAAAGTAAAGTAATTACTGGTACATTAAATAATTCTCTTAATTTTAGTAAAGCCCCTTGAGAAGCTGATTTAAAGTAAATCATTGCTCCAGGAAGTCCTTGTAATAACATTTCCTCCATTGTTGCGGCAGTAAGTTCTCCCTCTTCTAGCTCTTTGAAATAGGCAGCAAAAGCATTACTTCCATCTTCTGTTGCTTCAGCTTGCTCTTTTAATAATATATTCATAGGTCCAAGAGCACGTGTTCCATATAGTACACGAAGTGTAGCCATACGTTCCATATCTCCCATACCTTCTAATCCTTCATTTACATTTCTAAGTTGTTCCTCAAAGCTTACTAGGTTACCTTCTTCGTCTGTAACAGAAACACCAAGTTGTCTTAGTTTTTCTGATGCTTCTGAAGTTGGCGCTACAATCTTTAAGATACCCATTCTTAATGCACGTCCCGCAATACCTGCACGAATACCATTATTGGCTAATATACCCATTGCTGCTGCTGTTTCTGCTAATCCCATACCTGCTTGATGGGCGATAGGTCCAGCAAACTTTAACCCATTAACTAATTCCTCTACAGTCTGGTTAGAACTTGTAGCAGTACGTGCTAATATGTCTACAGCTGAAGTAAGGTCTGTTGCTGCAATATCAAACTGTGCCATTAAGTTGGCAGCATCCTGTGCAGCTGTCTTTAAGTCTACATCCGCGATAACAGATAAACTGGTAATCGCAGCTATTGAAGCATCAATATCTTCTATACTAAATCCGGCTAACCCTAATGTTGCCATACCCTCAGCAATTTGAATTGCAGTTCTGGCTGTTGTACGTCCTAACATTTGAGCTGTATCATTTAGTTTTGACATATCTTTAGTTGTTGCGTTAGTAACGGCTTGTACACGGTTCATTGCCCAATCATAGTCCCTACCTAGTTTAAGTGCTGCTACACCTATTGCAACTAAGCCACCAATCATAATCTTAGACATACGTTTACCAGCGTGAATCATACTACTACTAGCTCTGGATAAACTCTTTTGTAATGATTTTATTCCTTTATTAAAATGAGAGTTATCAACACATAGTTGAACAACTAATCTTTCAATTACCGTTTTTTGTGCCAAACCACTCACCTCCGCTTGTGAGTATTACAGTTGTGCTATATCTACACCTGTTATTCCACCAGTTTCTTTTTCCTTTGCTTTCTTTTTAATATCTGCTTTCCAATCATCAAACGTAGAAGAACTCATTGATTTAGACCAAAGGTCAAACAATTTGTCCTCGTTTGATTGTTTCAATGCTACGCTTATTTTTTTAACTGCTATCTTTAAATCTTGGTCAAATATAAAATCTAAGTTTCCATATCTTAGGTAAAGAAGGTCTTCTAGCTCGTCCCAACCTATAGAAGTTTCAAGTTGAACAAACGTGAGAAGAATTTTACGAAACCCGGATTTGTAAACACTGCCAATACTGCGTCAACAGCTTCCTCTTCTTCCATATCTAATACTTGTTTAGCAGTATAATCTTCTAGGTAATACCCCATAAAGTCTGCTATTAAATCAAACTTGTCAGCTACAATACCAAGTAACTTTAAAGCTACTTCGAAGAATCCTGCGCTAGACGAAACGCCCTTATGATTAAGGGCAAATTCTCGTAATTTAGCTATATCGTTTTCGTGTTCCTTATATAGTTCCTTACGTTCTTTAGCACTAACATTATTTAATAGATAAAGTTCAACATCTGCTTCTGTTCCAAGCATTTCCTTTTGAGCCCCTGTTAGTACATTTAATATATCGTTTATATCTTCTTTTTTTAAGTCAAGTTGTGTTACTAGTTTCGAGATTTTTTGCACATCTCTGAATTTGAATACTTTTACATTCATTTATAATTCCCCCTTGGAATTTTTTTTAAAAATAAAGGGTGTTATTAGATAACACCCTTTAAATTATCTTTTTTACGCGGCAGTTGTAAAGTTAATTACAGTTGCTCCGCTTTCTTGTCCATATACGTCAGTAAGGTTATACACTATTGTGTAGTCAGTAGAAGCTGTTAAATCTACTGCTGGAGTAACTGTAATTATCTTACCAGTTACATCGACAGTTAAAGTTGCAGTTACTAAACCAACCCCATCTTCCATTAAGAATACATTAGCTGCATCAGTTGCATTAACGAATGCTCCATTTGCTGAAGTTATTGTTGGTATTACATCAACTGCTACACCAGCGTCTCCATCAGATGGATTTGATGTAATTGTAAATGCTGGGTCAGCAGCATATACATAATCAAACCAAGTATCTCCTTCGTCAGTATAATTCACATTGTCTTCATCTGCTGTAGCCATAATTAATGATTTGTCTACACCACTGAAAGTTTTTTCAAAGTTTGTTGCTACAAATTGAGCTGTAATAGTTCCTGTTTGGAAGTTTACAGAGTCATTTTTAGTCTCGTTTGCTTGGTCTGGTTCTGAGAATTTACCTTTGAATAATTTAACGAAACTAGATGTTCCATTAGAGTATGTTTGTTCATACATAATTGCGTAGTAAGGTGCTGTGTTTTCACTTGTCAAGTAACTTACTCCACCTTCAGTAGGACGTCCAAGTACTTCTGATAATAAGTCATCTGGTAAACTATCTTTTTCTATACTAACATCTACCATACCAACACTAGAATAAACAATAGCTGCTTTGTTGTCGGTATATAGTGTGTCAGTATTAGTTCCAGGATTTACATCAATTTTAATAAGTCCAGGAACTCTTTCTGGTGTACCATACGCTAACAAAGTTGAGTCATCTTGACTTAACAATGCGAAGTATAGGTTCTTAACACCAGTACGTACTTTTTGTGTTTGTTTTCCCATTTATTTTGCCTCCTATAAGTTTGAAGGAAATTCTTTCTTATACGTCAAGGATAAGTGGCTAACTCTCTCCTCAATCTCTCTCTTCTCGCTTTCGCCAACTTTAGCGTAACCAAGTGTAAGTACAATTCTATCAATTTCCAGTTTTATTGCATTAAGGCTAAAATCAACTAAAGACGTTGACGGTAACCATATATCCACATTAAAATATAATTCATCATATATTGGTTTATTATCCACAAATAAAGCGTGTGTTCTTTCATCCAATATATAAGTAATACGTGGAAAGTTTGATGCTGTGTTTGTTCCAAACATCGAAATGATTGGATATTTGTTTGATATTTTGGAGATATCATCATCAACTACCAGCAAAATAGCAGAGTCAGTTTTTAAAGCATAATATAACTCTTCTTGTGGTGTCATCTAATTCTCCTCCTAATTTTAGTTTTAAGTGTGTCTGAAAACCTACCAAGATTTTTTTCTAGTGCTTTATTAAAGAATAACTGTGGTTTTTGTCCTTCAGTATAAAAGAACTCGCCCGTTGATTCCTTTCTATACACCCATCCACCTTTTCTACCTTTACCAAATATATTATAAATACCTGTACCAAACTCGGCATATTCTGCGTACGGTGCGTTAACACCGACTTCGTAAGTACCAAAGATACTTTTTTTCTTAGAATATACAGAACTTTCAAGTTCTCCTGTTTGTGTTTGTAAACTAGAACGAATGTTATTTCTTGTGTCTCTAGCAATTCTTTCAGAAACCTCTTGTGAAGTCTCTTTTGAACTTTTATTACTATCTCTTAAAAACGAACTGAACTTAGAAACAAGCCCACTAAAACCCTTTTTCCCAGTTTTAGATGAAAAGATTCTCCATCCTTTTTTACACGGTTGAAGCATTAAATAGTAGCCTTTGATAACAGCATTTCTTGGTGTGTAGAATAGGGGTCTAGTATTTTATCTACGGTATAAGTAATACCCTTAATAATAGCTCTATCTCCCGCTAACACCGTTGTTACCTCTTCTGTGTGTACATATAATATAAACACATCTTCAGCTTGTGTGCGCCCGTATTGTCCTGGAAATAATTTTCCATCTTCCGCTTGTAAGTTACAACCTATATTACTAAGTAATGTATGATAAACAGGATACTGTGAGCCTTCGGAATTAGTCTCTACTGTCGCTCTTTGAAAAGTTACTGAATTATCTATTATTAACATTTGTTGATTCCTCTAATAAATCCAATAACTCCTGTTTTTTTACAGTACTACTATAATGAACTCCGAGCTCCTCTAATTGTCCCTTAATTTGTACAACGGTAATTGAGTATTTGGTAAGAACTCCAAGTTCGATAAACTTTAAAGCCACATCTTCTTCCATCTCAAAGATATAACCTTTCTTATATCTTACATTGTCTTTCTTAGTAATAAAATGAATACCCTTAGTGAATATATATTTTTGCATTTTATTACCACACTCCTATCTTCTTGTACTTTTGTAAAGTACTAAACTCTCTAGCGCTTAACAGCTCACCAGTGAATTTAAGTGTCAAACGGCCTTGTTTTAATTCTTTAAGTCCGTGACTTTGACGTTGATTTTCCCTGTGTTTAAGAACAACAAGTTTAATTGCTATTGCTTCTAAACTACGTGGTAATGTTTGTGCTACTTGGTCTGTAACGTCCTTCGGTAGTATATAACCATAGTCGTAATCGACAGTATAGTTTCTACGTGTTCCGAATTGGTCTCCAGTTAACCCTACTATATAACTAGATTTTGTCCAACCTACATCACGGTAAACCATACCCGCTTTATAGTCGTCCGCATCTACTAAAAAGTTCGTTATTGCTTCTGTCCCGTATAGAATTTCGTTAACCACTAATATTGGTCTACCTTTTAATAATAAATAGTTATCGGCTGAGCCACCAACAACTTCAATCTTGTTACTAATTTTACCAAAGACTCTACCAGTTTCTTCTTCTATAAAATCTGTAGCTTCATTAATATATCTAATTAAAGTTTCGTCAATACTATTATTATCATAAGATACTCCAAGTTCGTCTTTAACTCTTTCGATAGTAGTTAATGCATTACTTACTAAACATTCTGCCATCGTTTCTACCTCCTAATTTACCAGCACTAATGCCTTCATTAATAAACTGTACTTGTAATTTTAAGTACGTTCTAATTTCATCAACGTTGGTATATATAGTTGGTATCATAATTGAACGGGAGCTTGCAAACTTACGTAACTCCTTTAAATCCTTTACATCTAAACTGCGAGCAGAAAATAATTTTCCACCCGAGTCCAGATTATGTATAGCTCTCATAAACTATTTGTTATTTTTCTAAGAATTCAGTTGCTGTAGGTGTATAGTTTTGGTCTCCAAGTGCGCATACTACTGCGATAGTTGATGTTCCAGCTTTTGATGTAACGATAACAGCTTTAACATATCTTTGTAATCCAGATACTGCTACTTCAAATACTTCTGTTGCAGTGTCATCTGTTTCTGTACCAGTAATAGCTGCGAATTTTGCTGCAGGAACTGCTGTATAATCTCCAGCTAATGTTTCACATTGTGTTAAACTAATTGAATAGGCAACTTCGTTAGTTGCTACAATATCAATTGCAAGAATTGCATTTCTAAAGTTAAGTGTATCAAAAGCAACTGAAGTTAATGTAGCTGCAGCTGCTACTGCTTCTTGATTAAGAACAGATAGTGATACTCTGTTTGTAATAAATAAGTTCTTCATTTATTTTATTCCTCCTATTATTATTGTGCAACCCGTTTTGTTAACGGGTTACAACGTATGTTAACCTAGCGTTTCGCTATATCTGTTTGTTTAATATATTTCTAATTCAGTAAGTTATACTTACGATGCAACTGTGTTGAATACTTGTTTAACGAATGAAATACCACGCATTAATTTCATGTCGTGTTTCATAATAGCTCTATAAACTGTAAAGTCATTAGTAAATGCATTAATTACTTTACCGTCTTCATCAGTAAATGTAGTACTTCCGTCCATAGCTAATTCTACTTTGAACTCTTCACCAATCAACATATCGCTCCATTTCCCGAAGAAAATATCTGTTGTTGAACTAGATGTTCTAACTTGGTTCGAAATTAAAACTTTGTAACCTAACATTGTTCCTTTGTCAGTTAATTCTCTGTTAATAAGTCCTTCCCCTGTGTCTCTTTCGTCTGAAAGGTTTTTCCAAGAGTCCCAACCCATTACCCAACCAATACTTGCGTCAGCTAAGTTAATATTTTTAAGTCCTAATAAAGTTACGATTGCAACTAATTTAGTTCTTGTTGGTGCATTTGCATAAGCATCTGGTACTTGAATGTCGGGTGTATTTGCTATACCTAGAGGTGCATCTTCTCCACCAGTTCCGTATAAACAAGCGTAATCCATAGCTTGTGCCATTGTTTCTAACATATTATCTAAAACAATTCTATCTGCGTAATAAGAGTTAGTTCTTAAAATATCGTTTGACATTGCTGTTAAACTCATTAATTTTTTAGAACTTAATCTAACTCTACCTAATTTGATGTTACTAAATGCTGCAGCTCCACCTTCAGGAATATATTGTGCAGTTAATCCACCGATTAATTTATTAATACTAATATTACCTTTTTCCATAGGAATTACAACTGCTCCCATTTCTTTAACAATAGTTCTGTTATAAAGTAAGTCAATAAATTCGTCTGAATAGATTTCAGGAATTAATAATCCACCGTCATTTTCTTCCATTAATGCTTTATCCATTTTTGCTAAGAATGCTGTATCTTTTGCATATCCTTTTTTCAAGAAGTCTGCTTGGAATTTTGCAGGGTTTGATGAAGCTTTCATATTACCAGAAAGAATTTCTCTTTGTGTGTATAAAATAGCTTTTGCTAAACGTGCAAACATAATTCCAGGTTCGTCGCTTTTATTGTGACGATTTGGTGTTTCTTTTTGTGGGGCAGAAAGCAAAGTACTGTAATTCTTACCAACTAATACTTTGTCTATTGCAGATTGTACAAGTTCTTCCACTTTTGCCATAATTTCTTTTTCCATTTATAAAGTCCTCCTATATTGTACATAACTTTTTATTTTTGTTCTGTAAGTCCTAAATATTTTGCAATTTCTTCAGTTATTTGTTCTTTTGTTTTTTGAAGTGGCTCATCTTCATCAACGGGTGGTACTATAACTTCAACAGCTTTAGCGGCTGTATTAGTTTTAACTTGTTCTTTTAATACGTTTATTTCTTTTTCTAAACCTTTTACTACAACTAACAATTCCGTAACAGATTTCTTAAACTCTATTTCGTCGTTAATTGCTTTTGCTTCGATTTCATCTGCTAAACGTTTTGTTTCTACTGCTTCATCTTCTAAGCGTTTGGCTTCTTTTGCTTCATCTAAAGTTTTTTGTTCATCTGCTAAACGTTTTTCTTCAGCTAATCTTTCGTCTTCTACTTTTTTAGCTTTAGTAGCTTCTAATTCCTTAGCTTTCTTTTCTTCTTCAGTCATCTCGTCTACCTCCTTATCAATTCTTTTTAACATTCCCATACTCTTCATATGTTCTTGGTCTTCTTTGTTAAAAAGTCCTTTTGAAACACCTAAC
>Ga0222628_1000296_pt1 | contig 23202 bp, 33 predicted proteins | sample AntAcemetageno95_FD_179860 | JGI IMG/M metagenome (GOLD analysis project Ga0222628, IMG submission 179860) | Saline water microbial communities from Ace Lake, Antarctica - #95 | ecosystem: Environmental > Aquatic > Non-marine Saline and Alkaline > Saline | place: Antarctica: Ace Lake | collected...
TTCATACTAGATTTACTGGAGTTCAACAATCACAGGAACAAATGAGAAATGAAGCAGCATGGGTTCAAGTAGTAGCAGAAGTATTAGGTAAGAATTCTGGAATAGATCTTGAAGCATTTGTTAAAGAAAGACAAAGAAAGTTAAATATAAGTAATATAAAAAAAGAGCAAATAGAGGAATAATATGTCTTGGATTGATAAAATAACAGGAAGAGAATCACTTAATGAAGCTATAAAATCATTTATAGGTAAAGGTGAATCTATACTAACAGATAAACAAGTAATAAAACGAAGTGGTGAAGGTATAGAAGACCTTAGTGCAATGGGATTTGGAGCAACAGGCCTAGAATCTTTTAATATGTTCTATAATAGATATATTAACAAAGAATATGAGAGTGAATATAATAAAATTATTGAATATAGAAAAATAGCTGAATACCCAGAAATATCAGATGTTATAGAAGATGCTGTAAATGAATCGACAGAAGAAAATATTGACGGCCAAACATTTATTCTTAATATACTAGATGATGAAATATCAAAAAACAAAAACATTGTAGATACTTTATTTAGTGAGTTTAATGATTTTTTTTATAACAGATTAAATATAAATGAAAAAATTAACAATCTATTTAGAACATATATGATTGATGGTCGCTTATATTATGAAAGAGTAATAAACACAAGCAATCAAAAAAATGGTATCATTAATATCAAAAGACTTCCATCAGAAACAATGGACTTTACTTACAACACAAGAACAGGTCGTACTACATCATATTATCAATATCTTAAAAAAGACGCCAAAAGACCGTTGACTGCAGCAGAAGCTAATGAATCCAAAGATATTATAGTATTCAATCCAGAACAAATAGGATTTATAGATCATGGTATGTTTGGTAAAACGAGACATGATATATATGGTTATCTTGAGAAAGCTAAAGTACCATATAACCAATTGAAATTATTAGAAACATCTGTTATTATATACCGTATAGTAAGAGCTCCAGAGCGATTAGTATTTAAGATTGATACTGGAAATATGCCGAAAGATAAGGCAATGCGATTTGTTGATAAGGTTAAAAATAAATTCATTAAGAAGCAAACATATAATCCTACAACTGGAAACCTTACACATGAGCCAGAGATATTAAGTATTTTAGAGAATTTTTTTATTCCAACATCGGCAGATGGCCGTGGTTCTGATATTACTACAGTAGGTGGTAATGCTGCTGGATTTACTGAATTAGACGATATATATTATTTCGCACGAAAACTTTACAGAGCTTTAAAATATCCATTGTCAAGAATTTCTGCTAATCAAGAAAAAAGAGAAGCTGATAATATTATAGGTGGTTCAAAAGCTGGTGAGATATCAAGAGATGAGGTAAAATGGTCCAAGTTTCTTGTAAGACATCAAAATAATTTTTGTAAAGAATTTAAGGACTTATTTCTATTACATCTTGAATTTAAAGGTCTTAAAAACGAATATAAACTTGATAAAAACAGCATAAGACTTTCTATGAATGCTCCATCACATTATAAAGACTCAATGGAGCAAGGATTCTTAGAACAACAATTTAATAATTATAACAGTCTATCTAATAATGAAGAATTTTCAAAATATTTTTTAGCTAAAAAATATTTACATTATACAGATGAAGATGTTGAAGATAATAAGGAAGGTTTTATAAAAGATGAAGAATTTTTCACAAAGAAAGATGATGAAAATGAAGAATAAAATATAAATAATAGGTGAGGTGTATTATGGACAGCGAAAAAGTAAAAGAAATTATAAATGATTTTGAAAGTGAGGATTTTATATCAGCTAAAGAAAAGCTTAAAGATGAAGTCATTAAAATAAGAGATGAAAAACTTAAAGATAAGTTAGGTCTTGAAAATGATATCAATCCAGAAGAAAAAAAAGATGAGGAGTAAATAATGAAGAAAAAACTTATAACAGAATTTTCTCGTAATGTGCAAGTAGAAAAAACTTCTAATGACCTTTATATAAAAGGTGTTTTTAGTTCTGCTGAATTACTTAATAATAATGGCAGACGTTATAGAAAAGATATACTTACAAGAGAAATAGATAATATTATGGAGAAAGTTAATAATAAATGTTTGTGGGGGGAACTTTCACATCCGGCTAATCCAGATATTAATCCAGATAAAATAGCTATATTAACAGATAGTCTAGAATGGGATAATAATGATGTTGTAGGTAGAGCTAAAGTTCTTGATACACCTATGGGTAATATAGCTAAGACACTTATTAAAGAAGGTAAAATTGGCATATCAAGTAGAGGTCTAGGAACTGTTTCTGAAAATGACAATTATGTCAATGAAGACTTTCAACTTTTAACATGGGATCTTGTTATGGAGCCTAGTAACAATCCATCATGGGTAAAGGGTATATATGAAGGTAAAGAATTTGATATTACTTCTGATATTATTGATGAAGATATTATAGAAGCCAAACTTAACCAATTTAAAGTGGGCTATATAGTTGAAATTACAGAAGGTAAATTAAAAGGATGCAAAGGTAAAGTTACATATATTGGTAGTGGTCATAAATTTAATAAGCTTACTGTAGAAATGGATGAATCAAGACTTAATCTTTTAGGTCAGCCTATGATATCACCAAATCAAGTAAAGGTTGTTGAGAAAGATTTGAATGCTGTTGAAATAGAACAATCAATTAATGAAATGGTAGGATATTATCAATCATGGTTACTTAAAGAAAAATCAAGAGCTGATATTATAAGTCTTTATGAAAAAAATCTTATAAGATGGCCTGTATAATGAATATAATAAATACAACTGCTAAGTATATTAATGAATCTAAAAATATTGATAAAGAGCTTGAAAGAATAGCTAAAGATATTTTAAAAATAAAAACATTAAAAGCTCGTAATTCTGATGAACTTGATTTTTATAATGTTTCTGTTTGGGATATTAAAAAAGCATTAATGACAGCTTACCAACTTGGAACAAAATTTTAAGAAAATAAATCAAATATAAATAAGTTTAAATTAAAAGGTGTATATTATTTTGTGTAATATACACCTTTTTTTATTTGTATTGTGTACCAAAGGTTTTATAAGAATTACGAAAATTATGTAAATACCTATAAATAAAGATAAAGGCAAATAAGCTATAGGAGGACTGTAGTTATAATGAAAGATATTTTAAAGATTTTAGGCGTAGAAAAACTTGATGAATCACAACAAGATTCAATCAAAGAAAAACTTGAAGGTGTTATTGATGTTAAGGCTCGTGAAAGAGCTACTACACTTGTAGAGGAAAAAAAAGAAGAACTTGTTACAGAATATGAGGAAAAGTTTGAAGATTATAAGAAAGACATTACTTCTAAATTTTCTAACTTTGTTGATTCAGTAATTGATGAAGAGCTTGAAATTCCAGAAAGGGTTATTGAATTTGCAAGAAAGGGTGAGCTTTATACTGACCTTATTGAACAATTCAAAGTTAAATTGTCTCTTGATGAAGGAATTCTTGACGATGAAATAAAATCATTGCTTAAAGAATCCAAAGAAGAAATTCTTAATTTAAGAGAAAGTGTTAATGGTCTTACAAAAAAAGAAATTGATTTACAGGAAGATGCTAAGAAAATGGCAACTCATATTTATTTAAGAACTAAATGTGATGGTCTTACAGAATCTAATAGACAAAAAGTTATTTCTCTTTTAGAAGATGTAGAAGATAAAAAAGAAATTGATAAGAAATTTGACTATATTGTTGAAACTATTTTATCTGAAAAGAAAAAAGTAGATGATGATGATAAAGATGGTGAAGAAGAAGAATCATTTTCTTATGAATGTCCTAAATGTGGGGAAAAATTTGAACTTACAGAAAAAAAAGAAGAAGTCAAATGCCCTGAATGTGGTGAAACTTTTAAAGTAAAAGTTTCAGAAGAAGATGATAAAAAAGATGAAGGTAAGGGAAAAATAGATGTCAATAATAAAACTAAGATTGACGAAGATAAAAGTCCATTTAAAACACAACAAAATGAATGGGTGAAAATTTTACAAGAAGGTAAATTCTAGACTGAATTTATAGGAGGATAAAAATCAAATGGATTTAAAAGAATTAGTTAAAAAATGGGAAGGCGTTCTTAATGAAGGCGATGTTAAAATTAAGGACAAAAAAAGATTGAAATCAACTGCTTTGATGCTTGAAAATGAATATAAATATCTTAACGAATCTGGTAATTATTCACAACCAGGTTTAAATAGAGATGCTGGATATGCAACATCAGGTGATTTTCAACAAATAGCTATTCCAATGGTTAGACGTACATTTCCAGAACTTATTGCTCATGACGTAGTTGGTGTCCAACCACTTACGGGACCTGTTGGTCTTGCATTTGCATTAAGATTTAGAGCTGGTCAAACTTATGATAGTGCATCAAATACTGAGTTAGGTTACAATACTATTGATAGTGATTATTCCGGTTCTAGTGTAACATCTGCTGGTGAATTACTTGGTTCTAATGCTACAGGTGATATAGGACTTGGTGTTGGTAGTGGTACAGCTATTAAAGAAGTAAATATGACAATCGAAAAAGCACAAGTTGAAGCTTCTACTAGAAAGCTTAGAAGTAGATGGTCATTAGAAGTCGCACAAGATATTAAAGCGATGCATGGTCTTGATCTTGAAGAAGAAATGCTTGATATTCTATCATATGAAATCACAGCAGAAATTGATAGAGAAATTATAGACCAAATTAATTCAGTTGCTGTATCAAGTGGTTGGGATTATAACAATCCTTCAGATGCTGATGGTAGATGGCAGTCTGAAAAGTACAGAACACTATATAATATGGTGATCAGAAAATCTAATCAAATAGCTGTTAATACAAGACGTGGTGCTGGTAACTTTATCATAGCTTCACCAATTGTATGTGCTGCTCTTGAATCACTTTCAGCCTTTACAGTTTGGCCTGTTGGTACTAATATTAATAGTAACATTACAGGTGTAGCTAAGGTTGGTACTCTTGATGGTCGTGTAACAGTTTATAGAGATACATTCGCATCAGAGGATTATTGTACAGTAGGATATAAGGGACCAAGTGAATATGATTGTGGTATAATTTATCTACCATATATTCAGTTGCTAGTAAGTAAAGCAACATTTGAGGATAGTTTCAATCCAACTATCGGACTTATGAGTAGATATGCAATTCATAATCAAATCTTTGGGGCTAATTTGTATTACCAAAGAATTAGAACATTTAACTTACCTCAGTAAGTTAAATTAAACAAAACAAAAACCGTATAGATTAATCTATACGGTTTTTTATTGCTCTATATATTATAGTTCTTCTATTGGGTGGTATTCAATTTCAGGATATAGCATAGTATTGGTATAACCGACATATATGTTAGATCCTTTTGGCTTTAACATTTGATCTCTGAATGCTATAATAAAGGACTTTAGATGTGATGTATTATGAGGTGATCCTTGCTTCTTTCCTTCATGATCTTTATTATGATGGCAATGTGTTTTACCATATTCAAGATGGTCTGACCAAAAATACAGGCTATCCTTCATATCACATCCTAATAACACAATTTTTTTATAACCTATACGATACCATAGCTCAAATAGCATTGTCATAGATACACCGCAGACACATGTTAATATATTCTTATTATTGCTAAATTGATAATTAATAGATGTTCTTTCAATTCTTTGTTCATCAAGTTTCAACATATCATAAAGATAAATATATTTTTGATCACCAACAACTTGTATTGCTTCAGCAATATGCATTCGTTTTCTATTTACTATAAACACAACATCTTTATATAAATCATTTTTTTCTTTCTTTCGCTCTTTAAAGATATCATAACTTATTGGTTTTAATTCTAAATGATAAAATGTTGGTACAAAAGTTGGATGATAAATCCAATTATTTATGGCCCATGTATCATGCTTAGATATAATATCCCATTGGTCTTTAATTATATTGTTAATACTAGAACCAGACCCTAAAAATATTGCTGTATCTGATTTTTTATGTTTATCTATTTCACTTATGTTATAATAAGACATTATCCTTTACTATTCCCAAAACAATTATTACATATATAAGAATATCTACCTTTACCTTTAACACTTAATCGTAATTCATTAATATAATCACCATTCCAACATCCTGTAGTCAGTAATTCACTTGGTGGTAATACTCTACGGCATCCAGTAAATAAATTGTTACCATTAACACCTATAGTAGCAGTAGGAGATGAGCAATTATGATTTGGTATCTTTTTGATAAGTATAGGCCATTTTCTTATAATACCAGCACCGGGGAGTTTTTTATATTCATTTAATTGTTTAATGATATCAAGATCATCTTCTTTTATAATATCTGGTATACTTCCTTTATTATAAGGTAAAGAATTCACTATAGTACAGTAACTTACACCTAAACTATTAGCCAATTTTATAAATTCTGGAATTTCTGATATAGCTTTCTTAAATGCTATAAAACTCAATACAATAGGCCATCTTTTTTGTGATACCAGCCATTTAATACCTGATATAACATCATCAAAAGTATCAGTTTGTGTAATTTTTTTATGCTTTTCTTTACTAACAGTATTAAGTGATACAGCAATATATTGAAAATTAAGATCTTTAAATTCATCTTTCCTTTTAGTTATAAGACTACCATTAGTTATAAGTGAACATCCAACATTTTTACTACTAAGAAATTTTATTATATCAAATACATTTCTACTACATAAAGGTTCACCAAAACCAGCAATACACGCATTTTTAATAGTAGGAAACATAGTTATCACATTATTAATAACAGTAGATGTTACATCTACAGCTTTTAGTATGTTATTATCAGTCTGTCTTAAACAATGACTGCATTTATAATTACATGTTGTTGTTTGATAAATATTTACATCATTTGGATTCATTTTGTTCTTTCCTTTTTAAATTTTTTTGTACATCTCTTTCATATCTTGTTAATTTTGATGCCGATACAACCATTCTTTTATACATCCATTCTTTAAGATTTTCATCAACAATACAAGCTCTTTCATGTTCTGTTGGTTCTATTGTATATTGAAATCTATTAATATAAAGATTGTGTTTTTCTAACAATTGCATTAAAGTATATTTATCAAACCACATCATATGCTCTTTATTAAGTGAATATACATGATCTTTTTTAATCATTTGATTATACCATTTTATAGCAAATACATTCGGTGTAGTTATTATAAACATACCATCATCAGTTAATAAATTTTTAACATTTTCTAATGCTAGGCCTGGATTAGTAAGATGTTCAATAACTTCTATCATCATAACAATCTCGAATTTACCTAATTTATTAATTAAATTATTGATATATTTTTTGTTAGATATATCAACATGGTATATATTTTTAATACCATTTTTTAAAGCTGTAGTGACATATTTTTTATTAATATCAATACTATATACTTCTTTAGCATTTTTAATATATTCTGTATGAGCTAAACCAATTTTATTTTCTATATTTCCAAGAGAACCTATATCAAATACCTTTTTATCTTTAGTTGCTCTTTGTATGAATTGTATTAAATTTTTACATATCATAATTTAAAAGGATTAAATGAAATGTGATTTGAAGTTAATTCTAATATTTTATGTGTTTCAATTATATTTTTATTTTTATTTTTTGATATTGTCATTGTTATCGGATTTACTTTATAAATAAATCCCGATAATTCTATATTAAATTCTTTTGATATATCAACCATATATAAATCACAACAACTAAAATATATACCACATGCTATTCGTTTATTCATTAATCTCTCCTTTTATTTCATTAATTTCTCTATCATTTTTAAATCTAGTAAACTATCTACCTGAAACATTGTCCAAAAAGGCACTTCAATAAACATTATATTACCACTAATTCTACAATTTGTTGATATTAATTGTTCTTTAGTTGTTATAAAGAAACCACCCGTCTCAATAAAATATGAACTTTTTCTATCTTGTCTTCTTCCTCTATTATTAGGGTCATAATTTAATGGTTTACAGTTATTATAAGATGATATACCATTTGATCCAGAAGTACTACTTCTATTCCCAATATTCTCCCATAATAATATATCATCAGTATTAATTACAGTCATTGCTGAATTAAACATATGTGAATGACTTATAAATTGATTAATACCATCATCTAATTGTTGAGATGAAATTAAAGGAGATGTAAGTTGAATAAGTACTATGATATCAAAATCAATTTGTTCAGCAAAATGCATCATAGCTTCTTCTGTAGAAGAAGTATCAGAAGCAATCTCTGGTGGTCTATCTATTACCATTACACCCTTTGATAATGAAAAATCTTTAATGTCATGATCTTCAGTACTTACATATGTTTCATTTATTATAGAAGAATATTTTGAAGCATTTATAGCATATTCTATTAAGGGTTTACCATAAAGATTGTATAAATTTTTGTTAGGAAGCCCTTTTGATCCACCACGAGCTGGTATTAGCGAAACTATTTTTTTTGTTTTTTTCATATTAACCTCTCACGATATTTATTACTCATTATTATTGATTCTTTATCGGTAGCTAACCAATCTTTTTTACCCATACACCACCATTCCTTTTCACCATCATCATATTCTCTTGCTGGTCCATCAACACGATGCAACATACCCATACAAAACCATTCTTTAGTCCCATCTGCCCATTCTATTGCTGGTCCATCTATACGATGTAACTTATCATTAATGTACCATTTTTTAGTACCATCAGACCATATACTAGCAGGACCATCTATACTATGTAACTGCCCTTTATTGTTATGATATTCTTTTAATATTATTTTTTCCATACCCACCAATCTGAATGATTATTAATAGAATCTAAACAAAAATCAGTCTCAACATTTTCTTTACCAAATTTTTCATTAACAGCTTTATCAACATCTTTCGTCTTACCTCTACCATAATCATGTCCACATATAAGACCACCCATTTTAACTTTAGAATAATAATTGTTAATATCTTCTTTTACTCCCTCATATCTATGATCACCATCTATATAAACAAAATCAAGTTCATTATCTTTTATATATTCACACGCTTTTATTGAATCGACATGTAAAAAAATAATTTTATCTTCAAATTTTTTCAACCTTTTTATTGACATATTCTTATCAGACCCATTATGTGACCATATATCTATTAAATACAATTTTTTTATATCTAATTTTTCTAGCATATCAAATGAATTTTTTCCTTGTAAAACACCTACTTCAGCTCCAATTAAATCTTTTTTATCTATAAAGTTTTGTAATGAAGGTCTATTTAAATATATTTTTTGTGTTTTCATATCGCCCACATCTCTTTAGGTATTAACATTGATTTGAATTTTTGATAATTATCAAAAATTTCTTTATCAATCATCATTGCCATTTTTGCTGCCATTTTATTAAAAATTTCATCTTCAATTGCTTTAATTGCTTCTATTTTCATACATTTCCTCTAATTTCTTTTTATATTTTTTAATTCGTTCTTTTTTAATACCATATTCAGTCTTATGTGCTGACCATATCATAGAATCATCTTTTTCTAAATGGTCTAAATATTGTCTGCTTACATCAAGCCATTTTAGACCTTTTGCTATATACAATTCACAATATCTTGCTAATGATGGTTGATCTTTATTAAAATAATATACTTGATCATCAAGAAGATATTTAGACCATTTTCTTAATAAATTCATACTCATGGCTGTAGGTCTTACTGCTAAAAATCCACCAGCTATTTTATTCTTATTAATTCTAATACCGGCCATATCAAAGTCTTTCATTTGACTTTTCAAAACATCTATAGGATTTATTAACATCATATCTGTATCAATCATAATATGTAAATCATCAGGAAAAAGTTTAATTGTTTCCATAAGATATTTTGCTTTATTTTCTATAATTTGCCATGCCATCTGAACATTTATTATATCTTTTATATCATGCTCTATAACAAATGTATTACTATATTCTATTAATTTTTTGCTTTCCTCAAATTTTATATTAATATAATGAGCAGCAATAATAGCTGTAGGCTCTATTATATTAATGGATTTTATAAGAACATTTGCCCACTCCATATAATCTTTATTAAAATAAATTGTAAATGTCATAATAAATCCTTCATAAAATTAGTATATTGTGTAGCCATATACTTTATTGTTAATTGTTTAGGTATAATAACTCTTGGTCTATCTTTATAAACATCCGTTATAGCATTTAATATTAATTGTGATGTAGTATCGGATATTACATTATATTCATCTCTATAAGGATAACACGGCTGTATATTTTGCTCTTCACCACTACATGATATACACCCCTTTGTAATATTAACCATTTCTGTAGCCCCGCCACATGCATTAGTCGTTATAACAGGTACACCAGCTCCTATAGCTTCAACTACTGTATTAGGACATGAATCTTTTTTTGATAAATGAATTGATAAATCACCAATTCTCCAAACGGGTTTCATTTCATTTTCATTAAGATGACCATAATATATAATACTAGGATGGTCATATTTTTTATTTTGTATTGTATCACCTAATATATGAAGTCTGGCATCTTTATGTAATTTATGAAATATTATAAATAAATCAATAATTTCTTTAAGTCTTTTATGTCGCCTCCATTTAGATGATACAATAATATTAAAGTTATTTGTATCAATATGCTTACCGCACCACATGTTATCTACACCATTATAAATAACAGATGTTTTTGCATTAAAATTTCTGGGTGATAAATACTTTTCACACATTTTTTTAGAAAAATTGCTCTGATATATTACACCATTAGCAATATAATGTGATTTTGATATCAATAAATTTCTTTTATTATAATCAGTATCATTATCATAATATATACCATCAAGACGTAATACTTTAGGTACATTAGACTGTTGAATAAATTTAATAAAAGATAAATGAATATCACCTTTGATAGTTATTTGATGGCCATCAGATTTCCAATAAGGTAACATTCTTTTTATTACCACATGCTCTTTACCATGATCTATAGATATATTCACTTAATAAATTCCTTAATATTATTAATACATTTATTTTTAACATCTAACCAGTCTTGCTCTTCTATTACTAATAAATCTATTCCTTTATTTAAGCATTGTAAAATTTTCTGTTGATCTTTATATTTACTATATTTTGAACTATGCCACCACACCATTATATTCAATTGCTTTATTAAGACTTGGCATCCAAAGATCTAATTCTAAATTCCATCCTGTTTTTGGATTCATTATTTTTTTCTTTTTAATATTTTATATCGTACTTTATTTTTAATTAGCTTTTTACATTTTGATTGCTCTTCTGGCAATATTTTAGATAAATTATTTGGATTTTCACTGTTATAAATATACAACACATCTTTTATAAATCTTATTTTATTAGATGGGGTCATTTCTAAAATTGGGTACATCAAACATCTATCATAACTATATTTAATGAATTTTTTATCATCATCTTTAAAATCCCTTTGATCAATATTCATATATAAAAAAGCTTTAAATGTTTGCAAATGTGTATAAATCCATTTAGATTTTCTAAATGATCTATTAATTATTTTAACAGCTTGTTTTGGATTTTTTGGTAAAAATTTAGGATTGTTTAATCTACTATATTTTAAACTACCATAAGTTACCCAGCATTTTTTCTTTTCATATATATCATTAAGTTTACTTAGTACTGTGTTATCAGCAAGCCAATCATCAAGATCTAAAACAACTATTATACTTTCATCATCAATAATATTAGGTAATAAATAATCAATAGAATTTGCTAACCATTTTCTATTTTTTGCTGATTTATATGATATAACTTTATCATCTTTATATGTCATTATTTTTTCATAAGTGTCATCAGTACTGTGATCATCTACAATAATATGTGTATAATTTTTATAAGTTTGATTTTGCACACTTTCAATATTTTTAATAGCATAATCTTTACAATTATATCCAGAACTAAAAATAATAAAATGATTACCTTTTACCTTTTCTTCATCTTTATATTTCAATATATCATATTTTTTTCTATTTTGATACCAACTACAATATTTTATTTGATCATTTCTATTAACAGTTTTATCATTTAACTCATGAATATTATATACATATGAAATATCTTTAATTTGACGAATTTTAACCGCTGGCGTCATTTGTAATATAGGATAACCTATAGCATAATCATAACTTGTTGTTGGATATTCTTTGTCAGGTCCTAAAAGATCTTTTTTATCAATATTATCCCATATAAACGATTTAAATGTTCTTAATGCCCAAAATTTCCATCTATACGTTTCAAATTTCTTTTTTGTTAATTCTTCAGAATTATAACCATTAAAATTGTTTTTTCGTACTTCACCTGTACTTCTAACTAATGTACCATAAGTTACCCAGCATTTTTTCTTTTCATATATATCATTAAGCCCCGTAAAAACTTTTTTATGCACAAGCCAATCATCAAGATCTATTATTGTAATAACATCATATGCGCTGTCAGTCTTAATATACTTTATAGCATTATATACCCAGCCTTTGTTATCTTTATTGTGATGTACTATAGTCTTATCATCTTTATATTTCATTATTTCATCAAAAGTACCATCAGTACTGGCATCATCTACTATAATATGAATATAATTTTGATAAGTCTGTTTTTGTACACTTAACATATGTTTTTTTATATAATCTTTACAATTATATCCTGAACTAAAAATAACCAATTTTTGCATAATTAACCTCTTATTAACGATTTATATTTATTTTTTGAACGTATGATGTCTCTGTTTATCTCCTGTTCTTTTCTATTAATTTTTTCAACCTGTAATGGATTAGAATTATTATATACATATAATGCATTAGGAATAAAACTTATATGATCTGGACTTGACATTTCAAGCATTGGTATTAAAATTGCTTGATCATAACATGACTTAAAATATTCTCCTTTATTATCTTTTAAATCATTGATATTATTATCAAAAAGAATCATTTTAGCATTAAGTTCATTCCATAAAAAAGCTTTAAATGTTCTAAGATGCGTAAATGACCATACAGATTGTCTAAATAATTTATTTTTGATAATATCATCTGTATATACTGGTATCCATGTAGATAGTCTTAATGACATAGTATCAATAAACCTACTATAAGTCATCCAACAATCTGTTTTATTATAACAATTATTAACGATTTCTAAAACTTTTTTATGTGGTAACCAATCATCAAGATCAACAATAACAATAATATCTTCTTCATTAATTATATGATCATCTAAATATTTTAAAGCATTTCTTATCCATTTGATATTGTTATCATTTCTATATATTATAGTATTATCATCTATATATTTACAACCCTTTTCAAAAGTACCATCAGTACTAGCATCATCTATTATTATATGTGTATAATTTTTGTAAGTCTGATTCTGTATACTTTTTATATGTTTTTCTATATAATCAAAGCAGTTATAGCCAGCACTAAAAATAATAAATTTGTTATTCATCTTCCATCCATGTATTCCAAATTTTTCTTCGTTCATCAGGTATTATTATTTTTGATGTTTTTAGTGGAATTATTGCTCCAGCATGAGTTCTTATATTATGTTGTGATTGTGTTGTTCCAGCACGAGTTCTTATATTAGGCTGTGGTGTAACTTGTCTAATATTAGGCTGTAGTGTATTATTTTTATTTTTAATAGCATCTAAATAAATATATTCATTTCTAATAATAGGAACAAATACCATATTACCGCCTATCATTTTAACAAGTTCTTTAATAACCATAAAAAAATCAGAAGTAGGTCTTAAATCTCTTAATGTTCTAAAATTCTTTTTATTAAAGCATATTATATCATCTTTTTGCATATTAGGTATTGTTGATTTTACAAATCCATCATTTATAGGATCATCATGTCTTCTAGCATACACAATATCTTTATCATATTCTTTTTTAAAATTATCTATAAAACCATCATCAAGATCTTGTGATAAAGTATTAATAAGTATTATTTTATTAAATTTGGCTCCTCTTATAATACCATCTAATTTAGATATTGGATATTTTGGAATGTTCTCAATTATAAGTTGATCATCTGAAGATACCTGTTCTTTAATTGTTCTTAAAAGTCCTTCATTTTGTTTAGTTGGTACTATTATTGTAAACATTTATTCCTTATCCTCTTTTTTTTCTATTTTTCTATTATATTGTGAAGTACTATACCCCTCAGCACCCCAGCTTGATATATCTTTCTTATTATCATATACAAGTTTAAAATTCATAGATGTTATAGGAAACATTTTTTCCATTATAGCTTTACATTTAGGACATATATGTTCTTTATCCATTTCACTAATAAATTCAAGTTTTTCAATTACATAATCACATTTTGAACATTTATAATCATTTAACGGCATAATTTATCCTTTCATAAAAATATTTAAAACTATCAACTATCATATTAACATCATTAGTAGGAACTGTAAAACAATTATTATTAAAATTATATATACCATCATTAGCATATAATCCAACATTATTACCCCATGAAAATACAGGCTTTTGTTGTAAATTGCATAAAAATGTCCAATGACTTATAGGACATATGACAGCATTAGCATTCATTATATATTTAACAATATACTTATAACCATTTTCAAAATAATCCACATTTTTTAAAATCATATTTTCATCAGATAAATATGATTTCATGTCACCTATTACTTTAATATTAGAAAACTGTTTAATTAAATTATCATAAATATTTTTTATTACATCCTCATTTGAACTCTCATCAGGAATAAAAACAATATAATCTTCTTCTTTAATATTAACATCTTGTGGTGTTTTAATAGGGCTAAATACTTTATTATAGATAGGGCAATGATTCTTATTTTTTGAATACTTCAAAAAATGATTTTCTATTTTATCATGTATTACCGATTGTATATATTTTTTAAATTGTTTTACTATAAGATTAAAATCTTTTGGTTTAAAGTCTTTATATATACAACCCTTTTGATTCAATTCATCTCTGGTGATATCTTTATATTCAGACCATATTTTATCATCATCAATCCAATCATAAAGAAACGCTCTATTATCATGCGTTGATAAAAAAATATTATCACATTCTATAATCTCCGATACCCATTTAACATACGGCCTAAAAACCATTATTTCATATTCCCAGTCTCCAATATAAGGACCTAGAGATAATACCATTTATATTTCACCTATTGTATTATAACATTGCCATTCCATTTCTTAAATATACTAGAATACATATTATAACATTCCTTTTCAATTTGAATTACTTCTATATTTTTTAACACATCTGACAAAGTATTTTTATTTAAAACAAATGACTTATCATGTTCTGTTAAATTACAAACATTTAACAAGACTTTATTATTTCTTCTAAAAAAAGTTATAAGATTATCATATGAGGTATTTTCAACATAATACTTTTTAACTGTTCTTTTAAGTATATCATTATAAATTTTAATATTATTTGCTATAACAAATCTATTAGTTTTATTCCATAACACCATAACAGCTTCTACTTTTTCAATAGAAGGTTGTTTAAAATCAAATTTTATTAAATGTACTCTGTCAATTTTTAATAATTGTTCATCTTTAATATTTTCTTCATTAATAGTAATATAATCAGATCCTATCTTAGTAATCAGCATTCTACAATCTCCTGTCAATTATATATTTTGTTTTCATTTCAAAACTATTATATGAATTTTTTGTTATAAAATTATACATATCTTTTATCTTAGATTTTATAGCTAATTCACATATATCCATTTTACTATATTTATCAGGATATACGAAAAATTTAAATTTATGACTATATTTGTTATCAATTAATTTTTTTGATTGCTTAATACCACATTTATCATTATCAAGAGCTATAATAATACCTTTATCTGTATGTTTTAAAAGCAGTTTTATAAAATCATCCGTTATATTACATCCAAGTGCTGTGGTTCCTTGATTACCAACATGAACAGCATCTAGAATACCCTCAGATACTATAATATATTTTGTTCTATCAAATTTTTCTTCATTAAATACCACAAATCCCTTTTTTAATGTTGGATTTTTATATTTAGGTTCAAGTGTACCTGTAGCACGTCCTTGAAAATAAATGATATTATTTTTATTATATATTGGTATTATAATTCTTCCCTTATAATCACCTTTGTATGCAATGAAAATAGGGAAATCTGATAAAAGTTCTCTTTTCGTAACAAAATTATTAAGCTCTTTATAATAATTTTGTTGTAAAATACCATCAATTGTACTATTAAGATTTATACAATCATCTATAATATAATTATGATATGCATATTCAATTTCATTTACTATTTTCTTTTTCTTTTTTGATGAAAGAATCTGGGTAAGATGTTGAGGATTGTATTTATAAAGTTCTTTTTTAGCTTCATTTATAGAAACACCATTAAGTTCTGAATAAATTTGTAAAAAAGATCCTGATCTATTACAATTAAAGCAATGCCATATAGGATTGCCTTCATTATAATCTAAATGAAATCTTTTTTTTCTAGATGATTTCTTAGAATCACCGCAAAGAGGGCATCTGGAATGAAAATGCATCCCATTTTTTGATACAGCAATGTTTTCAAAATGCTCATATGCAAAATCATTAATAATTTCAAGGTCTAACATTTTTACTCCACATCATCTTCATAATCAACACATTCAAAATCAAAAGGAGTATAAAACTTTACGATCTTAATATTAGTTTCTTCAAAATAATTTAAATCACATTTTATATTACCATTTTTCTTCCTTTTACAATTGATACAGTTAATACAAAGGAATATTTTCATTTTTTCTTTTTGAATAATAATTTAAGGAATCTTCTTTAATTTCATCTCTTATTTTTTTAGGAAATAATCTAAAAAAAGAATCCACACCTCCTCTGAAGTCTAAATACTCTCCTATATTATTTGCATATAACATTTCAAGCATAAGAGATGCTACTTGAAATGAAGTCATTTCATCATTGCTTTTAAACAAATACTTATAAAATGACCCCATTGCATTTTTAAGAGCATTAGATATATTTTGTCTTGTTGTTTTTATACCTGTCTGTTTTTCTATTTCTTTCACAATTTTTTCACCATTAAGAGGTGTACTATTTACTTTAATATCAGCCCAACATATTCTATCACTTTTCATTTTGTAATTCCTTTACATTAATGATTTTCACATAAATTAAGAGGATCAAATATATTTAATTTACATTCTTTTAATTCAACAGAAAATTCTAACCCCTCAATGCCATGAAGTTCTTTACCAGCTAAAAGACCTAAATGATGAAAGAATGAATGAGCTGACATTGAATTTTCTTTATTTTTATGATCTAAATCTGTTATTAAAAAATTTGTAGTCCAACTTCCAACATCAACTTTTTTAACTTTAAAATGTCTTTTCATTATATTATCCTTTTTGTAATGATTATATATAACTTATTACATAATGTCAATAATTAATTACACTTACTTTCACCACAATTTTGACAAACCTTACAACCCTCTATTAATATTACAGAATATGTACCACATTTATTACACAGTTCTTTATTATTCGGTACATTATCAAATTCACAATTCAAATAATATCTTTGAAGCAATTTAGCTATACCATCTGGTATAGATAATATTTGTGTAGGTTTTTTATCAGTAACTTCAAATCTATGCCATGCTGTTCTATCAGAATTAATACCTATCAATGTATCTACTAACGCCTGAACAGGTACATTATTTTGTAAAGATATAGACATTGATCTACCAAGAGATTCAGTAAACACATTAAATAATTGTCCTGATTTACCCATATTCATAAATATTTCAACAGGTTTACCATTATGAGTTGATATTGTAACATACAATTTCCCATTACCTGTTTCAAGTACATGAACATTAGCTGATAATTTAGATGGTCTATTAAAAAATGATATAGCTTCTTTCTTTTTAGAATCAAATGTTATCGGTTGAAATTTTTTAGAACCATCTCTATATACAGTAACACCTTTAAGACCTCTTTCATAAGCATATTTATATAAATCACTTATTTCTTCTATTGTTATATCTTTAGGAAGATTTATAGTACTTGATATAGCAGATGATACATATTTTTGTAATTCTGATTGCATATCAATTCTATCTTTATATTTAATATCATGTGCTGTAACAAATACATCTCTAACATCTTTTGGAATCCCTCGAATACCTTTAAGTGAACCATTATTTAATGCTATTTTTTCTAACAGTGTATCATTATACCATTCTTCATCAGAATATTTTGAAAAAATCTTATTAGTAATATTCATTGTACCACCATCTATAAGGTTCTTTTGAAACACAAGTCCAAAGCAAGGCTCCATACCATATGAACAATCACAAGATAAAGCAGTTGTGCCAGTTGGTGCACAAGTTGTATGTTGTACATTACGAAGTCCATATTTTCTTACCTTTGACATTATATTTTCATCATTATCAGTAAGATCCTTAATAATTTCTATAACATCATCTTTAACAATATCATAATCAGCAAAAGTACCGCGTTCATTAGCAAGGTCAGCACTGCATTCTATGCAAGCATTAGTTATTGTTTTCATTATACGACCTGAAAAAACTTTACCATCAACACTATCATATCGTAAATCTAATTGATATAATACATCTGATAAACCCATCATACCAATACCTACAGGTCGATATTTTGTAACCATTTCTTTAAATCTATTATCTGGATGATCCATAACATCAATAATATTATCCATAAATCTCATAATTTTATAAGAGGTTTTATACAAACCATCAAAATCAAATTTACCATTTTTATAAAACTTTGATACATTAATAGAACTTAAATTACATGAAGTGTATGGCCATAAAAATTGTTCCAGTTTGTTCTTTCTAAAAGTTTTTTATCTTTTAGTTCTATTGATTCGTTTTATCAATAGTTCGGCATATCTTTTCATTATTAAAATGTCCCGGCCTCTTGGTGATTTATATTCTCATATTGAGTTTCAATCCACTATGCTCTGCCCCTGACTATTCTTTTATAAATAGCCTTCGGTTCGGATTCCCATCACAGGGTTCCCGCTTAATTCCGAGATGATTATACTGAGGCAAACTATTCACCACAGTTGTGTATTAATATATTATTAGCAAAAAAATTATGATTTTTAAATGTTGTTAAATCATAAACATCTTCGTTGTTTACATGTTTTTTACTTATTAATCTACCCATTTAGTAATTCTCCTTTTAATTTTTTATATGTGCCAAATGTAGATCTTATGTCACACATAATACCATTATCTTTACAATACTGTTTAAATTCTTTTCTATTTGGTATTCTTTTATATAACTTTTTAAATTTAATATAAAGTAATGATTGTTGTTTTCTTTTATTACTAACTAATTTTTTCATTCTATATTTTATAGAACATGATATACTACAAAAATCCCCTTTTAATTTATTATTATGCTTAATAGAAGAATAACATATAAAATTACCATTTATTCTATCATAAAGACCATATATATCAAATTTTTTATTACATTCTAAACAGGTATTTGTAATTAATTTTTTATTATATAATCTATTGATATCACTAAGCCACTCTCTAATTTTAGGATCTTTCATTCTATTTTTTTGAAAATCACTTAATACTTTTCTTCTATCATTTGTAAAAGACCTTTTAATAGCTTTTGAATGTATTTTTTTAAATTCAGGATCTTTCATTCGTTCAGATGTTTTAAATCCAATAAATTTTTTAGTTTTATTACTATGTTTAAAACCAAAATGGGGATTTTTACATCCTTTCATATCATGTTGTATTAAAGAACTTTTATTAATCCATTCTTCAACATCATATTTTAAACAATATTTATTTATTAATTTATTAGTATGCCTCTTATATAATACAATATATTTAATATTAATATTTTTAAAATAATTATAATATTTATTAATATATTCAAAGGCTTCTTTTTTACTGTATTTTACTTCTATAATATATTTTATATTATAATTATTGTATATAAAAAAATCTGGTTTATATCCTTTTCCATTTATATTATATATAATAGATTCGGTTTTATAATTTTTATTTAATATATCCAACCATTTAGCTACAATAAATTCTAATTTTGATCTTAAATATACTTTAACATTTTTATTATTTTTATACCACCCACAATAGCCTCTAGATGTTCTATCATTATTATTATTTAATTTCATATAATATCTCCAATGTATTCTTTTAATTCTATTTATAAAAATACATCTATTTTTATTATTATTTATGAAATGTAATTACACATAATATTATCTTTATCTGTTAAATCTTTAGCTTCAACATATCCTCTGTTTTTAGTATAAATTTTATGGTCAGGTGTACATTTTAATGTAAAAATATTATTATTTTCTTCAATTTTTAATTCTATTATATCTACATTTTCTTTAGTTTTTCCTACAAATTCAATATTTTCAAATTCAACTATATCATTTTTAATATTATATGTTAATATTTCATCTTTAATATTAACATTCTTTATAGGAATATCGCCTCTATTAGTATTTACTATTGTATCTCCAACAATACATGGATTACTTGATTGAATAAGACATAACTTCTTTAAAACATTATATTTATTAACAGTATCAATAAATATAACACCAGGATCGGCAGATTTCCATGACATTTCAGATATTTTATCCCACACTTTTTTTGGATTTATCTCACCAACTTTTTTCATACCATAAGGTGATAAAAGATCATATGGTATGTTATCTTTTAAGCATTCCATGAATTTATCATCAATAACTACTGATATATTCATATTTTTTAATCTACCATCAATTTCTTTACATGCTATAAATTCAAGAATATCAGGATGCCATATAGGCATAACACACATTATAGCTGCTCTCCTTGCTCTACCACCACTCTTTGTAGTCTCACCAACAGAATCAAATAATGACATAAAACTTATAGGGCCTGAACTTTTACCTTTAGGTACATTTTCTGAATCACCATCATATATAGAAGCATTATTTTCTCTTAAATTACCTACAGGTATACCAACACCTGCGCCATATTGAAAAATTTTTCTTGATGTATTAGCAACATCATATATACTATCCATTGTATCTTCAAGTCCTAAAACAAAACAGGCTGAATATAATTTCTTTTTTGTTCCAGCATTAAAAAATACAGGAGTATTACATCTCCAAATATTTTGTTTTAACAGGTTATAAACTTCCTTTTTTTCTTCTTCATTTGTTGCAAATTCTTTAGATACTCTTTTAAAAGTACCATCTATAGTTTCATCACCCAATTTATATAATTTATCAAAAATCTTTACTGCATTATCACTCAACATATATTAACCTCTTTATTAATAAAAATTGAATAGGGCATCATATGATGCCCTATTCATTATCATAACCAAATTTTATTGATATAGAAACTTACCTTCATATATAATTTCTATATTACCATTTTTATGTTCCTCAATAACATAATTTATTACATTTATATCATCCATTTGCATATCTTTCATACAATCAATAGCTTCAATTAACGTATTAGATATCGGAACACCAGAATAACCGTAAGACATCTGATTTACTTTTTCAAACTCAACTCTAATATCAGGATCTACAACAGCATACTTGACTAACATTTTATTCTCCTTTTCTATAAATGTTTTATTAATTTGTAAATATTTTCCTAATGTATTATTATAAATATTTTTATTTATTTTAAGATGAAATTTTGTTTTATCATTTGTATTATTATAAAAATATGCATCTGTTTTTATATAAAAATTTTTATCAATTATTAAAACAACTTGTGATTTAAATTTATGATATTCAAAATTTTGAATGTTTTTATATTCAACTTTATATATTATACCAAAGCTTATAAAAGTAAATGCAATAAATATTATAAATGATAATATAAAAAATTCAATATCATTTTTTACCATACCTAAAATAATAAAAATAATAAATAAACCAATCAATATACCTAAAATATATTCTAACATTTTATTCACCCTTCTTAATATAATTCTAACAGTTTATTTTCTACATTAGTAAAATCATCTAACATTGTTTGAAATTTATTTTTCTTAAAATAAGCATATATATTATCTGGATTAGGTAACTCATATGAATCATATCGTTTTAAAATTTCATCTTTAACAGTATTGGGTATCTTATTAAAATCTATCAATGTTTTATTAATCTCAAATCTTTTTTCTAAATCATTTTCTTTAAGCCATTCTTTATACCCTTTATTCATAACCTTTTCAGCAGATTTCTTACCAAATCCTGGTTTTCTTTTACCAGAAGGCCAATCTATTGGTGTCTTAATATTAAATATATCATCCTTTGCTTGACCTGTCAAACATTTTTCTATTAAAAATAATTCTGGATTTTCACATTCAGCAAATTTCTGTTTAGAAGGATTGTATATCTTAATCCTGTCAGAAATTAATTGTAAATAATCTTCATCATTTGATACTATAGTATATTGATTTTCTCTGAATTTTGAAATAATAGCAATAACATCGTCAGCTTCCGCATAACTTGATAATATTACTTTGAAAGGTAGGTGTTCTGTAATTTCATCTTTAAGATTATTCATTTCATGATGTAATCTATCCCAATCTACACCAGAAACATCTCTTTTTTTCTTTCTTGACTCTTTATATCTATCCCAATAAAGCTTTCTCCATGAAATTCTATCATCTACAGCTAATATTATTTCATCAACATGATCTTTACTTAAAGACATATATATACTATTGATAATATAGTATTTCCATAATTGATAATTCGGAATACCATCATCAGACTTAGAATCAATTACATCTTTTGCAAAAAAGGTTCTAATAACCAAGTTATTAAAATCAAATATATTAACATTTTTCATTCGTTTTCTCCTAACATTTTTATTAACTACTATATTAAGATACACTATTCATCTAATATTGTCAATAAATTATTATATCTTATTTAGGTTCGATTATTTACCATCTTTTAT
>Ga0222628_1000298_pt1 | contig 23117 bp, 23 predicted proteins | sample AntAcemetageno95_FD_179860 | JGI IMG/M metagenome (GOLD analysis project Ga0222628, IMG submission 179860) | Saline water microbial communities from Ace Lake, Antarctica - #95 | ecosystem: Environmental > Aquatic > Non-marine Saline and Alkaline > Saline | place: Antarctica: Ace Lake | collected...
GGCTGATGTTTCCTCTGCTTCTTTGAGTGGGTTTGAATCTCGAACGATACCGGCACCGGCCTGGATAGTAATTTTTCCGTCTGGAAAGATCTCAGCGGTCCTGATCATGATAGCGCTATACATATCACCACTCTTTTCAAAAACACCTATCTCTCCCCCATAATAGCGTCTGGACTGTTTCTCTCGTTGGGCAATGATCCGGAACGCACTTTCCAAGGGGCTGCCCACCAGAGTAGGTGCATGCAGTGAAATGCCGAGAGCTGTGACTGCCGATTTCTTGGAGTGGCCGGTGAGATGGTATTCCGTATGGATAACGGACCCCGCTTCTCTGAGGAAGGGACCGGTAATCTTGCCGCCACGGGGGCAGATCTGACTCATGATCTTTAGCTCCTCATCGAGGATTTGGGACAGCTCGTTGATTTCTTTCTGGTCCTTAAGAAAAGCCTCTAAACGCTTGGGGAACGTTTCAATATCAAGTTTGGGCATGGTCCCGGAAATGGGGTTCTTGATCACCAGTTCGTCATGGATCTCCAACTGACGCTCTGGAGATGCTCCTACAAAATAGCGTCCAGCCCCATCTGAAAACAGAAAGGTGAGGTACTGCCCGGTTTGTTTAAGGAGGCGTGAAAACAGGGTCAGCGGGACCTGGGGAGACATCTCTTTGAACTGGGCTTGGAAACGGCGGGAGTAGATCACCTGGCAGGCATTTCCTTGTGCGATCTCGTCCTCTTGAATGCGAAGCACCTCATCTGCAAATGCTTGATCGCTGATATCTGGCTGAAACACTGAAGTAAGTTCAGTATCACCAGCGTCTACAAGTCGCGCAATGTCTTCTGCGCTTGGTGAGCTGGTCTCAGAAACCTTGATGGCCAGAATCGGATCGTCGCCAAGAGTTTCCATACCATTCTCGGCGGCGGCCGAAAAGGGGACCACAAATGCGACCTCGTTTTGGTGACTGGCCTGAAGATCATGAAGCGCTGCAAAACTGCTTAACTCAAAATACTGGCCGGTGAGAAGCTTGATCTCACCGGCCTTTTCCACGAGGAGGCATGGTTGATTAAATGTTTTAATATTTAGCATGGGATATATTTTTCCTGATAAGGTTTGTAGTATGGGTCGCGTTGATGTTTGGGGGGTCTAGATCAGCAGGCGGAAGGCCATGATTCCAGGCGATTGGAAGTAGTATTTTTAGAGTGTCTCTTGGACTGCTTTTTTAGCATGGTTTCATTGTATCAGTACAATAGAACATTGTCAAGAAAAAAAGTCTCTCTTTGAGAATAATCTGTACGCTTACTCTTCGTTCGTCGATGGCATGACCCGTTTAACGAAAGAGCTTTGTTCTCCCTTTTTACCCCGGCAAATTAGAGCGAATTATTCAGGAGAAAAAGCTATGGATCATGTTGTCTATCTGGACCACAAAGCCTGTGAGCTGGAAAACCTACGCTCAGGTGTAAAAGATATGCTTATTCGCGGCGCAATGGGTCGCAAATTACCACACGGCCGGGTCAATGAAGGAGACATCCTGTATTTCATCAGGAACAACGGTGAAGGCAAAGTCACGGCGCGGGCGGTCATTCAGGAGGTCATCCATAGTGAAAAACTGAGCGTTGATGAATCACAGCTCTTGGTTTCAAAGTATGCAAGCCGCTTGTGTCTAGATGCCAATATGACAAAACGATTCTCAGGTAAGCGTTACCTTGTATTGATCACAATAAAGGCCTTTAAAGAGTTAGCCCATTTCCAGATCGACCGCTCCGAATATGGGAACATGGATGACTGGCTCCCTGTTGTGAACATCGATCGAGTAAAGCTTTCAAAATAAAAGGTCTCCATGTCTATCTATAAACAGCTTTTTCAATCCTTTCTACTGCTTTCCCTGGTCTTCGGTCAATCCAACCAAGCCGTAGAGCCCTTTCTTGCTGACGAGCTAAACAGGATTCCGGCGGTACGCGACCTGACCCTCTCTAGCAATGGGGATGAAGCGTATTTTACGGCGCAGTCTCCCCTTGGTGAACTGGGAGTGATCATGGTCATCGAGAAAGGTCTGCTGGGCTGGAAGGATCCTGAGATTGCGACGTTTTCGGGCAAGTATTCAGATTTAGAACCATTCTTGACAGAAGATGGTTTGCACTTGTATTTTGCTTCTGATCGTCCCAACGCCAGCTCTTATCCAGATTCAAAGAATTTTGATCTTTGGGTCGTTGACCGCAAAACCCTTACGTCAACTTGGTCAGATCCAGTCAACCTGGGACCACCCATCAACAGCGAACACAATGAGTTCTATCCCTCGCTGGCAGCCTCCGGGAATCTTTACTTCACCACTGATCGGCCTGGTACACTTGGGAAAGACGACATCATGTTCAGTCATTTCCAGGACGGACAATTCGTGGAGCCTGTTTCAGTGAGTGACTCCATCAATTCTGAGGGTTATGAGTTTAATGCTTTTGTCGCCCCAGATGAATCCTACCTGCTCTTTACGGCCTACAATCGGTCTGATGGATTTGGCAGTGGCGACCTCTACATCAGCCGACGCGACAAGCAAGGCCTATGGTCAGCGGCAGAGAATCTGGGTCCTGACATCAATTCCAAGCAGATGGACTACTGCCCTTTTGTGATCAACAACATTCTCTATTTCACCAGTCGACGGAGTACCGTTGAATCGCCGGACGCTGGTTTTGCTTCAACCCGGGCTTTGATGGATGAACTCAACAAGCATAGCAATGGTCAAAGCAGGCTGTATAAGGGTCCTTTTAAGGAGTAATTTGTGATCATGGGATTCTATGAAAAATCAAAGAACTCTGGCGAAGATTGATTCTTTCTTGTAACTCTCAACCCATAATCAGCTCAGAGAACCTGAAGCCAACCCAAGTAGAATGAGATAACAGAGGGAATATCATGACCTATTATTTGAGTACTTTTTTAGAAGATACGAGTTTTAGCGAAGCAGAAGAGCGGGTTATTGCTGAGCTTGAAAAAGAGGGTTTCGGAATCATCACAGCCATCGATGTGAAAGCGACCATGAAGAACAAATTGGATATAGACTTTAAGAACTATACCATTCTGGGTGCCTGCAACCCCCACTATGCCCACGAAGCCTTGACCAGAGAAGATAAGATCGGCGTTTTACTGCCTTGCAATGTGTTGGTCATTGAACAGCCCGACGGCCGGATTGAAGTGGCCGCCATGGACCCTGCCGCTGCAATGTCTTCTGTAAATAATGAATCGCTTCTGGAAACCATGGGACTGGTCACTGTAAAGCTTCAGGCTGTCATAGATAAACTCTCTGAAAAATAATTTCAGCCAAAAGGTGAAACGGTCCAAACCAATCTTATAGTCCCACTTCAAGCCCTTGGGGTGCTCATATATTTCTGTTTTTGCAGGGTTCACTTTTTAGTGATGCCTAATTCGCTGAAAAAAGGATAAATACTTTTTCAATTACAGGCAGTGAATAGCACGGTCTGATAAAAATAATACCTGTTTTGCTTCACTCTGGGTTTATATAAGCGTATGAAATCGGATCACATCTTAATACGCTTGAGCACTAAATTATCTATTCTGCTGTTATCCAGTCTGTTTATCATCAATTGTCAACCAAGTGGGAAACAAGTCATGCAGAATTCTGAACCAACATCATTTTATGTCGGAACCTATACGAATGGGACCAGCGAGGGCATCTATAAGTATCAGGTATATCCAGGGGGTAGAATGAAATCCTTGGGATTGGCAGTGGCCACTGACAACCCCTCGTATCTGGCTCTGAGTTCAGATGAAAAATTCCTCGTGGCAGTGAATGAGATTAAGAATGATGACGGCGTCGGTACCGTTGAGTCTTATCTCATATCTGAGGACACACTTAAACTTATGAACCGCCGTTCTTCCGGTGGAGCACACCCCTGTTTTGTGGCCATTAATGAAGAGAATGTTGTTCTAACAGCCAATTACACCGGTGGAAATATTGGACTGTTGGTTCTTGGTGAACAAGGTCGTCTGAGTGATCTCCTCGCTGTACAACAACATACGGGTCAAGGAACAACCGACCGTCAAAAAGCACCCCACGCCCACTCCACCTGGTTTAAGAAAGCCACTCGTAACCTCATCAGTGTCGATCTGGGTACCAATGAACTTTGGTTCTCCAGTTATGATCTGGACTCATCATCAGCTTCCTTTGGAGAGGCCGAAAAACTGGCCATGGAGCCTGGTGCGGGACCGCGTATGCTGGCCTATCACCCCAACAACAAATGGGTCTATGTGGTCAACGAGTTAAACAGCACCATTGCTCTGGTTACCCAAACTGATGGTGACTTTGAATTAGGACCCTCATTCTCTGCCCTTCCAAAAGACTACAGTGAGCCAAATACATGCGCCCACCTGCTCATCTCGTCAGACGGTAACTACTTGTACGCATCCAATCGTGGCCATGACAGTATTGCTGTCTTTGCCATTCATGCTGATGGCTCATTAGAATTGCTGGGGAACAAATCAACCGGGGGACAGGGCCCGCGTAATTTCAGCTTCTCTCCAGACGAAAAACTACTCCTGGTAGCCAATCAAACCTCAAATAACATTGTTTCTCTCAAGCGCGATGCCAAAACTGGCCGTCTGAAATACGCCCACCAAATCGAAGCACCCACCCCAGTCTGTCTCGTGTTTTAAGCTTACAAGAGCACCTGCAATAGCAGTGTTTCTCATCCAAGACGGGCTTTATCTTGTCCAGATATCCTTAAACAAGAGGGCTCGGGGAGTCAGCTGAACCATTCTCTTGAGTTAGCTGTCCATGTGCCCATGACCCGGCTTGTCGAGATCTACTACAATGCCGAAAACACACACAAAGGGATGTCAGAACTGGACTTTCAGTTCACTGGGTTTATAAAAATTCTGGCTCGGTGTCACCCTGGGACCTTCCAGAAACAGTTTCTGAAACACATGGTAGGCTTTAAATTTTTCGCTGAATATCAGAAATAACCAATTCGGACTGAGTAGCATCAAAAGGGGGACTCTTGCATTTCTATAACTCACCTGTAAAGCGTATCCTGGGATTAATAACCGCTTCACTCTTCATCCTGATACTTACGGGATGTTCGCAGCCCAAATTGGATGAGGCAACTAGCAGAAGCACTCAAATTGAATTTGCCCTTCCACAGTCTGGAGATGCCCTAATTCAGATCTCAAACCGGTTTGATACCGTTGTCAAAACGTATGACCTACCCGAATTGAATGCTGGGCATCATCAAATACATTGGGATGGTACAGACAATGATGGGGACTTTCTACCTCTGGGGATTTATTGGGCTGCTTTATTTTTGGATGGGGCTCAGATCGGTCGCACGATACAGCTCCAACTATTACAGGCGGAGGCATAATGTTCAAACAAGTTGCTTTCCTATTGCTCCCTTTGTGTTGCGCGCTCTCTGACTCAAATATTGTTGGTGTTAGTTATCTGCTGCTGCACACAGAGAACCAAGCGCCTTCCGTACTCGCCACGCCTTATGAATACGGGGTGAGTCTCCGCCATGAGTACTCTAAACCCATAAGCCCTGAAAAAGACCGTCAGCTTTTGCTTGGCGTGGAGTACTTGCAGTCAGACTACGAACTCACTTATTCTGGACCGGAGGGGAATAACTTGGGGACCCTGGGTGCCGGGCAATTTCAAGAGTTTTCCGTCCCTGTGATCTGGCGATACTTTCAGCACCAGCCCAACCGGCTGAGTGGCTATGGCTATGGTCCGCTTGCTTGTGTGACCCTACAGCAATTTTCTTTTGATCTATCCGAAAATGTTAGCCCATTCCAGGAAAACATCGTTATCACCAGTATGGGATTGAATGGTCTCCTGCGCCTTAAGACCAGCCTCACTGAATCCTGGTACAGCCATATTGATTTCGAAGTACAGGGCATGTTGGCTCTGTTCTTTTTGGCTGGAGGTCGTGATCTGAGTGATTATTCCCATGCCAGTATCCAATTGAAGGTTTCAATGGGTCTGGGCTCTCCATAACAAATAACGCTTTCCTTTTTTGCCACATCCATCAAGTGGGAAGTGTCTCGTTTTATCCTATCTTGTATCGTTCACGTGAACGCTTAGTGGAAAAACACACATTTGATTGGATCCAAACTTATGCTAAAACCGATTCTTTTGTTGTTCCAGATGACCCTGGTCTCAATCATGCTTCTCGCTAACTGTTCCTCCAATGAAAATCAGCCTGCTCTTATGTCGTCAAGTTCTTTCGATTCTCTTAAGGCGGCAGAGTTTGGCGCCGACGACTATGGTATGCGCAAGTATGTCATTGCATTTCTGAAAAGGGGTCCTAACCGTGACTTGCCTGCGGACCAAGCGGCAGAACTTCAGAGAGCCCACCTGGAAAACATTGGCAAGATGGCGGACGCCGGGAAACTGGCTTTGGCGGGTCCTTTCTTTGGAAATGGTGATCTAAGGGGCTTGTATTTTTTCAATGTTGAAAGCTTAGAAGAAGCCGAGGAACTTACCCGAACAGACCCAGCGATTCAGGCAGGGAGCCTTGAGCTGGAACTCATGGAATGGTATGGTTCTGCGGCCTTAATGGCGGTTAATGATATTCACACATCCATAGCTAAAACGCCATTCTAGGAGATATTCTAACCCCAAGCGATCATTTTTTATCTGTTGATTTCTCGACCATAACCGCATGGCCCACATTGGAGCTTTTCTCATGACAACCCGTTCTAACAACCCCCATGGCCCCAGTCGGAGAAATAAACTTCACGAGATCATATTCGAAGCCAATACGCCCACGGGGAAATGGTTTGATATTATTCTTATCCTGGCCATTGCTCTTAGTGTCATCACCGTCATGCTGGACAGTGTGCTTGGCATCCAACAGCAATATGGCGAGATCCTCTATTACCTCGAATGGTTCTTCACCATCTTGTTTAGCATCGAATATTTCCTACGATTATTGTCGGTAACTCACCCCTTATCCTATGCCAAAAGTTTTTTTGGGGTGATCGATCTATTGGCTATCCTGCCCACTTATGTTAGCCTGGTCTACCCCGGTGGTCATTATTTACTGGTCATTCGCCTCTTGCGTATCCTGAGGGTTTTTAGGGTCTTGAAACTGGTGCAATACATCGGTGAAAGTCGCTTGCTGATCAAAGCCTTAGCTGCAAGTCGCCGAAAGATCACGATCTTTATTCTCACCGTTCTCACTTTGGTGACCATCCTCGGTTCTATTATGTATCTCATTGAAGGTCGAGCACATGGGTTTACCAGTATCCCAAGAAGCATCTATTGGGCTGTGGTAACCCTCACAACTGTAGGATATGGTGATATAACCCCACAGACCATTCTGGGTCAATTCGTATCCATGATCATCATGATTCTTGGGTATGGTATTATTGCTGTACCAACCGGTATTATGACCGTGGAAATGACCCACGCCTTCCGTACGAACAAGGCTGGCATCAGGGCTTGTTTAAGCTGTAGCGCTGATAATCATGATGCCGACGCCACTCATTGTAAATATTGCGGTACAAAAATATAATCTGACCATAAAACGAGGATACATGCACCAATGAAAGCAATCAAACTCATTCTGGCCATTCTGTTTATTTCGTTAAACCTTACTGCACAAACCCAACTCACGGTATACAATCATGGACAAGCCTTGGTGAAGGAGAACTTTTCACGCACTATCCGTGCCGGTGTTTCAGAATTGGAGATCGAGGATGTGGCAGAGTCCCTCAATCCTTCTTCAGTAAAACTTAGCTCGGACCAGGGGCTTATGGTCCTGGAGCAAAACTACCGCTATGACCTGGTGGACCAGAACAAGCTTCTAAAAAAATATCTCGGCGCTGAAGTGACGGTTGTTATGCAAAACGACAAAAAGATCACCGGCGAGCTCCTGAGTTACACCCAAGGTGCACTGGTGATCAAGGGTCGCACAGGAACCGATATTCTCCAGAGAAGTTTTGTAGGATCCATCAAATGTCCCACACCGAAAGAGCGACTCTATGTGCGGCCGACTCTCTCATGGAGAGTCCAGTCAGATCAGGTGGGCAAAAAGGACCTGAAGCTCTCCTATCTCACCAACAACATCAGCTGGACCGCCGAATATGTGGCCGTTCTGGATGATTCCGATACGGAGATGGACCTAAGCTCGTGGATTAGCCTGAATAATCGCTCGGGCAAAGATTACATAGAGGCCAAACTGAAACTAGTGGCTGGTGACCTCAATCGCGCCAGCTCCTTTGACACGGAGATGGATTTTACTGCTGTAACCCGGTTTTCAGCCAAAGCGGCCAGACCTGTTGAAGAGCGCTCGTTTTTCGAATATCACTTGTATGATATTGGTTTCCCTGTGACTGTCAACAATCAGGAAGAAAAGCAGATCCAGTGGCTTAATCCCACACAAATTAAAACCGAGAAAAGATATATCTATGCAGGACGCTCCAGTCAATTTGAAAACATCCCCATCAAGGTCATGTTCACCAATGATAAAAAGACCGGAACTGGCATGGCCCTGCCGGCTGGTATTGTCAGGCTTTTTAAGGCGGATACCGACGGTGCCCTTGAGTTGATCGGTGAGGACAATCTAAAACATACGTCCAAAGATGACCTGGTGACTTTTGAAGTCGGCAAGGCTTATGATGTAAAGGGCCAATATGACGTGTTGGACCGTCGCTCCAAACAAGACCGCTACCGTGAAGAAGATGTCCGTATTACGTTGGCAAATCGCAAGGATGAAGCGGTGGAAATTGATGTAATCCAATCCGTTGGCTATCAAAACTGGGAGATTGTGAAGGCCAGTTCAGATCATACCAAGTTGGATGCTTCACGGGTCAAGTTCATCGTATCTGTCCCAGCAAATTCTGAACAAATCCTGACTTACACAACCAGGATCAGTCTAAAGTAAACGGGTCAAACATACATCGTGATGGGTTTTCAACCGCCCTCACATTCTCCCAGACGGTGAACAGGAGGCCCTTGCTTTTAGGTGTGCCTCAGGCGCGCTCTACAGGACGGTTGTCAATATTCTCTACGTACTGGACTTTTTTACCTCCTTGTGAATAGGTCTGCCCTCAATCATAACAACCGGAACTTTCACTCTGAGATTCTTCGCCTTGCTCAGAATGACTAGAAAGAGAGTGTACCCTCTGCGTCACTCTGAGCACTTCTATCAACTCCGTACAGGCGCTGTGAAGAATCACTATATATGGAGCCCCTACGCGTACATAGACTCTAGTGGCTTACAAACCTGTGGTCCCTTTGCTCCGTAACCCGTCTTCGCCCCGTCACCCATCTCGCCAAAGCGAAGAACCCATCCTTCATCCCCATGCATGCACAGGGTCTTCTATTCACAAGCTTGCACGGTAAGCTCGCGATGACGGATATAAGCCCTCGATTTCATCCAAAACGACTGCTTTGTGCAAGTGTTGATTTAGACAATATTTCTCCTCTACGTGTTGAATTAACAATCTTTTAGATATTCAACTTTTTATTGCAGTCTGACCCCAAAAGAGGGTTGGCTGGTCTTATTTTTGCCTTTGTCTTGGCGTATGCTTGCACGTCTTCTCAAATCCATCCAAAAACATGCTTGTGAATACACTAAATTTTCAAGGAGATCGTTCTGATATGTCCGAATCTGCGGCCCCAACTGTCAGTACTTTTCGTCGAGGAGTTCACCCCGATGAATACAAGAACCTTACTTGTGGAACCCCATCACAGACCCTAGAGCTGCCTTCTGAGGTCTTTATCGCCCTTCAACAACATATTGGCGCTCCCTGTGAAGCGCTGGTTGAAAAAGGCGATATGGTCAAAACCGGTCAAAAAATCGCTGACTCCAAAGCCTTTGTTTCCAGTCCCATCCATGCATCCATTACCGGCAAGGTTATGGCCGTTGCTTCTTTTCCACACCCCTTGGGTGCCAAAGTTCCCATGATCCATATCAAGCGTGAGGGCGAAGAAGACGACTGGGAATTATTAGAGGTGCCCAATAATTGGGAAACAGCCTCGCGGGAGCAATTACAGACCCTGATCAGAGAAGCTGGTATTGTAGGATTGGGCGGTGCTGCTTTTCCTACCCATGTCAAAATGACGCCACCTCCAGACAAAACCATAGACACTTTCATTCTCAATGGCTGTGAGTGTGAGCCCTTTTTAACCTGTGATCACCGCAATATGCTTGAAGATACAGACCGTATTCTCAAGGGCATGGCCATGATGATGAAAACCCTGGACATCAAGCAGGGCATCGTCGGAATTGAAGCCAACAAAGCAGATGCCATTACCGTCATGGAATCCAGGGTCAAGGCTCTGGGGCTTGATTTCAAAGTACAAGCCCTTAAGGTCAAATACCCTCAAGGGGCTGAGAAAATGCTCATAGATGCAGCTCTGGGACGTAAAGTACCAGCAGGTGGCCTGCCCATGGATGTAGGTGTGGTCGTCAATAATGTCGCGACCGCCCTGGCTGTTTATGAGGCAGTTATCGATGGTAAACCTTTAATCCAGCGCATGCTCACCGTCACTGGCAATGCCATAGCCAAACCAGGCAATATAATCGTGCGCCTGGGATCATCTTTCCAATCCTGCGTGGACGCTTGTGGAGGTCTCAACTCTGACGCCTCTCAAGTCTATATGGGCGGACCCATGATGGGTTTGGCTCAATATGACCTCAGTGTTCCCACCCTCAAGGCCACTTCTGGTATTGTGTGCATGGAAAATACTGACATCCAAAAAACCAGACACTACCCCTGTATCCAATGCGGAACCTGCGTCAGCGTCTGTCCCATGAATTTAGTCCCCACCCGTATCTCCCGCTTCGCTGAAACTGGCAAGCTGGATGAATGCAAAGAGTGGGGTGTCTTCAATTGCATCGAGTGTGGGTCGTGTGCCTTTGTCTGCCCCTCAGGGATCCCGTTGGTTCAATGGATTCGAGTTGGGAAGGTAAAATCCACTGAAAAAGACCAAAAACTTAAAGCCCAGGCATAATCCGGAGTTCTCATGACAGAAGAAAACATCACCCCTGCCCAGCCTGAAGAAAGCCCTAAGCCCGTAAAAAAGGCTCCCAAGGATCCACGGGCCAAACTGTATAAACCAGACAAGCCTTTGATTCTGGCTTCATCACCCCATTTCCACACGCCAAACACGGTTCCGGTCATTATGTGGAATGTTATTGGAGCTCTGGTACCGACCACCTTTATGGCCATCTATTTCTTTCATTGGTCTGGCGTAGGTCTGATCTTGAGTTCAGTGCTTGCTGCACTGCTTACTGAAATGCTCATTAATCGTGTCAAGGGTGAGGCCTTCACTATTGGAGACGGCTCAGCAGCCATCACCGGGTTACTTCTGGCTTTGACCCTGCCACCAACGTTCTCAATGGGCGGTGCAGCTCTGGGATCTGTTTTTGCCCTTGCCATTGGTAAACATGTTTTTGGTGGTTTGGGCTACAATGTTTTTAACCCAGCCCTTTTGGGGCGGGCATTTCTACAAGCCAGCTTTCCGGTCCCTATGACCACCTGGGTTTTCCCGTTGACGGCCAAATACGCCGACGTGGATGGAATCACTGCCGCAACACCCCTGGGGATGTTCAAGTTTGAGCAAGTCACCTCTGAATTACCTGGATTGATCACAGGAAACATTGGTGGGTCGCTTGGGGAAACTTCTGCCATCGCCATCTTGATTGGAGGGATCTATCTTCTGGTCCGCAAATATGCGGATTGGCGTATTCCCTTAAGTTTTTTACTCTCCGTTTTTCTGGTCAGTGGCACGTTCTGGTTGATCTCTCCCGAGACCTACCCATCACCTCTTTTCCACTTATTCAGTGGCGGACTCATGCTCGGTGCCTTCTTTATGGCCACAGACATGGTCTCCTCACCCGTAACGGCGAGGGGCTCATGGATCTTTGGGTTCGGTTGCGGGTTCGTTCTGGTCATCATCAGACAATTCGGTGGTCTACCTGAGGGTGTGATGTACTCTATCCTCTTTATGAATGCCTTTACACCTCTGATCAACCGCTATACACGACCACCCTTTTTTGGGGAGGTCCGCGCATGAGTAAACTGCCTTTATCCGCCCGCATGATTTTGGTACTCACCTTGATTACCGTCATGTCCGGTGGCATCCTGGCTGCCTGGGATGCCTATACCAAACCCAAGGTTGAGTTTCATAGACTACAAGCACTGAAAGCAGCGATCGCTGAAGTGTTGCCAGCCCATGATGGATATACAACCAGAGAAACCCCAGTTGGCAATCTCTACCTGGCTTCAAATGAGGGTTCTGAGGATCTCATCGGCGTGGCATTTATGGCTGTTGGGAATGGTTTTCAGGGAGAGCTTCGTATTATGGTCGGCCTGACACCTGATCTGTCAGAAGTCACCGGGATCAAGGTCCTGGAGCAGATCGAGACCCCTGGACTGGGAACAAAGATCGTCGTTGACCCCTCAAACAAACAGGACCCCTACTGGTTTCCCGCTCAATTCAAAGGGGTGCATACCTCACCAGATATGGTGGTTATCAAAAATGTAAAACCGACTCAAAAACATGAGGTTCAGGGCATCACGGGAGCGACTATCTCCTCCAAAGCGGTTACCCGCATCCTAAATGAGTTTATCGTTGAGGTCAAATCAGCCATGACCAAACAGGGAGGGCTTGAATCATGAGTACCACCACACTGAAATTTGAGTTTGTAAAAGGGTTGTGGAAAGAGAATCCGGTTATGGCTAGCCTACTGGGATTGTGCCCTACACTGGCAGTAACCAATGCCGCCATGAATGGACTGGCCATGGGACTGGCAACCACTTTTGTTCTAATCACCTCCAGTATGATCATTTCTGCCCTGCGTAATTTTATCCCCTATCAGGTTCGCATTGCTGGCTATATCGTTATCATCGCCACCTTTGTCACGGTGGCTGATCGATTCCTGGCTGCATTTTTTCCAGACATCAGCGCCACGCTGGGGCCATACATCCCCTTGATCGTAGTGAATTGTGTGATTCTGGGTCGTCAGGAAGCCTTCTCATCCAAGAACGGCATCGGTCGATCCCTGGTGGACAGCCTGGGCATGGGTCTTGGATTTATCATGGTCTTGGTCACGCTGGGAGTCATACGCGAGATCCTGGGCTCAGGGAGTGTTTTTGGCGTGACCGTCATGGGAGATTGGTTCACACCTTGGATGGTGATGATTCTACCCCCAGGAGCCTTTCTGACCCTTGGACTTCTCATTGCCCTAGCCAACCTCTTTAATGACCGGAGGGCTGCATCATGAGTCTATTCCTGCTCTTTTTCTCCGCCGCCATCGTCAATAATTTTGTCCTCTCCTACTTTCTGGGTATCTGTCCTTTCGTTGGGGTCTCAAAGAAGGTTTCCTCTGCTGTCTCAATGGGGTTAGCTGTCACCTTTGTCATGCTGATAACAGCCGTGGTGACCTGGTTGATCTACCATTTGATCCTGGTGCCCTTTGATGTGGTCATTCTCCAGTATGTGAGTTTTATCCTGGTGATCGCTTCATTGGTACAGCTGGTAGAGATGTTCATCCGCAAGGTGAGCAAACCGCTCTATGATGCTTTGGGGATCTTCTTACCCTTGATCACCACGAATTGCGCCATTCTGGGTCTGGCCCTATTCTCGGTATTGCGGGACTATAGCTTTATGGAAAGTGTGGTCTTTGGTCTTGGTGCTGGCGCTGGTTTCACCCTGGCCTTGGTCATCATGGCTGGTATCCGCGAAGAGCTGGAGCTGGCACCCATCCCAAAATACTTTCAAGGCGCCGCCATCACCATGATTGTAGCTGGTAGCCTGGCACTGGCCTTTATGGGTTTTGCTGGGATGATATAGAAATTGATTTTTTTTGGCCAAGAGTTATTTATGGAGTCGATGTTGCTGAATAAGCATCTTGGGCACCATTTTTGTAATAGTGATAATTCTACTCCTGAACGAAGTCAGGATAGATTTTTTCAAGCGGGGGCTTGCTCAGAGGAGTTGTTATAATGGATCTTGCGTCAGTTGCTGTTTCAATGGTTAGTATGGGAGGCCTGGGCGCCTTATTCGCAGCAGGTCTTGCTGTGGCGAATACAAAACTACACGTCGAAGAAGATCCACGCATCGCCCAGATCCTGGATAATCTGCCTGGTGCCAATTGTGGTGGTTGTGGACTACCTGGATGTGGCGCTTTTGCCGAAGGTGTGGTTGCCGGAAATATGACCATTTCTGGTTGTCCCGTCTGCAATGACGATGCCCGTGAAGCTATTGCTGGCGTCATGGGGCTGGAAGCTGCCAAAGGCGAAAAGATCATTGCCCGAGTTATGTGTCAGGGGGGGAATTACGAAAGCGCCACCAAGGGTGACTATTTAGGCCTAGAGAATTGCACGGCTGCCAACATCAGTGGTGGCGGCGACAAGCTCTGTCTCCACGGTTGCCTCGGCTTTGGTGAATGTGTCGAGACCTGTCCCTTTGATGCCATGGAAATGAGCGCCAATGGTTTGCCTGTCATCGATGAAGAGAAGTGTACTGGCTGCGGTAATTGTGTGGATGCCTGCCCACGCAATATTATCGAACTCCACGCCAATACTGATACCGTGTTTATCGCCTGTCGGAATGAAGACAGCCCGAAAGACTCTCGCAAAGTTTGTATCAAAGCCTGTGTCGGCTGTGGAATTTGCGTAAAGAATGTAGCTGAGGGTCTCATGACGTTGGAAAACAACCTGGCGCGGATAGATTATCACCTCTATGGCCAACAGAATGAACTCCCCACAGAAAAATGTCCTACTCAAGCCTTGATCATGATCGAGGTCGTGCCTGAAGAGGAAACGGCAGTCGCCTGATGTTATTTAGCGGTGAAGGGGGTGTCATTATAGCTCTCGATGATTCCCAGATTAAGATATCGTTCACCTCTTCTGACGCCTGTGATAGCTGTGGACTAAAGATAGTCTGTTCTCCCGGTGAAGAGCGGGCCCGGATTCTGGCCCTGCCCAATCCGGGGAACCTGACCTTGAACCAAAAAGTCCGAGTCGATGAAATTTCCAACCTGGAATTGCATTTAGCCTTGAGCCAATTCGGGCTACCCATGTTGCTCTTTTTGCTGGGGCTCCTTTTGGGATACTACGCCCCAATCAGCTCTTCAGTACCCCGTGAGCTTGTGGGTTTTATGGGAGCCCTGATGGGGTTGGCCATAAGCTTTCCCCTTGCAAAGCATCTCATCCAGAAAATTTCCGATGTGATTCCTGAAAAATATCTGCGGATTATAGCTGTAAATTAATCCACAAAGGGGACTAATTTGGCCCAGGAACACCCAGCTTTAATGAGAACATTCACGTATATATTACTTCTCCTGGTTACAGCAACATACCCTGCTGGTTTTGACGTTTCAACGGTTATGACCCCAACCGAAAGAAAGCTTGTCGAAGCCGGTGAAACCATCACCCATCAGCGGCCCTCACCTGAGGGAAGGGGTTTGACTTATGAAGTTTTGGGGGAGGTCCTCACCACCAAAGAGCACCTGCTTCGAGTATTGATGGATTACGAAAATTACCCCGAATTCATGTCCACAGTCAGCAAGGTAAGTATCGTCAGTCAAACCGAGGCTGGAACCACCTTAAACTTCTTTTTAGCGCTGCCCTTTGGCTTGGAAAAGAAATACCGCACCGTGATTCAGTTGGTGGAATCCGATTCACTCTCCGCCAGACTAGAATGGAAGCAGGTGGAGTGGCCCGGTTTGTCACCGAAGGAAACCCTTCGTGACACACAGGGTTATTGGTTGATCCATGAAATGGGTCCCTCTCGGCTGTTTCTGATATATCATGTCTTTTCTGACCCTGGATCCATTCCTTTTGGATTATCTTGGGCTTTGGAACCAATTTCCAAAAGTAATGTCACTGGGGTTTTTAGAGCTACCCGATCCTGGGCTGAAACAACGAGTCTGGATCGCTAGAGACCCTCTCAGTAAATGAAATGAGGCCAACATGAAATTATTTCCAGGGCGGCAGGCATTCTTGGGATACTCTTTAACCGCCTGGCTGATTTTGCTGGTCATGTTTCCAGGAGCAGGATTTCCCCAGGACCGGCTGCGTTCAGACCATTGGCAGAGCAGGAATGGTCTTTTTGAACAGGAACTTGATTCTATCCCCAGGAACGGGGTGGTCTTTCTGGGAAACTCCATCACTGAGGGCTTTGAGCTTGAGGTCTGGTTCCCAGGTCAAGACTATCTCAATCGTGGAATCGCCGCAGATCATCTTGATGGTCTCTTAGAGCGTCTCGATAATTCTGCCACAGGATTGGAGCCTGCGAAATTATTCATCATGATCGGGATCAATGATATTGGGGCTGGTCGCGACAACACCTATCTTAAATCAATGTTCACTGTTTTGGTAGATACCTTGAAACAGGCATTACCTGGCACTGAGATCTATATCCATTCCATCTTGCCGACAACGGCTCGCTGGAAGAACTGTCCTCCCCGACAGATTCGGAAGGTCAATAGATTCTTGGCCAAGCTAGCCCATAAACGCGACCTGGTTTTTGTTGATCTTCATCCGCTTTTTCTGGATGGCAGAAATTATCTAGCTCAGCAATATACCCGTGATGGATTGCATTTGAACCAGGAGGGGTATGCGGTTTGGGTAAAAGAAATTGAGGGGTATCTACTAGATTAGCAGTTATCGATTTCTCTTTAGCTTTTGGAGATCCTTCGTTTCACTCAGGATGGCTGCTAATAAGAATCATTCGATAGTGTCTATAAACTCATTCTAGGTCATTCTGAGCACTTCGGCTCAGCTCAGCACAGGCCTGTCGAAGCCACTTCTTTATCACGCTACACAGTGGACATTTCGATAAACTCAATGTCTGGACTAATTACCACCCGCCGGAGGCACCGCCTCCACCACCGAAACCACCGCCCCCAGAAAAGCCTCCTCCTCCGAAGCCACCGCCCCCTCCAAAACCACCACCCCGGCCGCCACGCATAGACGCACCCAGCATGGAACCCAGGAAAAAGCCACCCAATCCCCCCATTCGTCCGCGACCAATCATGAGAAAAATGATGATGGGGAATAGTAATCCCAGGAAATTACCCGTTTCCTGGCGCTGTTGCTTGTTGCCAGATCCGGTTCCCGTATACTCTCCTTCAGTGGCCTGGACGATACCCTGCAATCCGGCGACAATACCTTCATACCATTGATTTTGTTTAAAGAAGGGACCCATATCATTGCGGATAATTTGTCCCGCAGTGATGTCAGGCAGGGAGCCTTCCAGGCCATAACCAACTTCAATGCGGATTTTTTGTTCTTTTTTGAAAATGCTGAGCAAAATACCATTGTCCCGTCCGCTTTTCCCAAGTTTCCAGGCCGTAAACATACGCATGGAAACATCTTCCAGGGCTTCACCTTCAAGTGATGGGAAGGTTGCCACCACAATCTGATTAGAACTGCGGTTTTCCACATCCCTTAAAGACTGTTCCAGGTTTTGCTCCTGGGATGAAGAAAGTAGATCACCCCAATCGTTCACATAGCCATTGATCTTATCCGGGAAAATGCCATCGGCGAGGAGGGTTGTGGTGATTAAAAAAAGCAGTGCTATGCGAGTGATCGTTTTTGTCATGTGGATTCTTCTCTATTCTCATGTGGGGGCGCATTGCACTGCGCCCTTACACGTATAAAATAATAACCTGTTTTTTTAGAATGCTACCTCGGGGGCTTTTTCGGCACCGGCCTCGGCTTCAAAATAGGCCTTCTTCTCAAAACCAAACATGCCGGCATAGATGGATCCGGGGAAGCGGCGGATGACCGTATTGTATCCCTGGGCGGCCTTGTTAAAGCGGTTTCGCTCCACACTGATTCGGTTTTCAGTGCCTTCTAGTTGCGCCTGCAGGTCCAGGAAATTCTGGTTGGCTTTCAGGTCAGGGTAACGTTCAACCACAACCATGAGCTTGCTCAAAGCGCCTGATAACTGACCCTGTGATTCTTGAAACTGCTGCATGGCAGCCGGGTCATTCGTAATACCCTGGAGGTTCACATTGCTAACCTTTGAGCGGGCCTCAGCCACAGCGGTAAAAGTTTCTTTTTCAAACGCAGCAACCCCTTTGACCGTGGCAACCAGATTTGGAATAAGATCTGCCCGGCGCTGGTAGATATTTTCAACCTGAGACCAGGCAGCGTCCACTCCTTCTTCCATGGTGACCATGGTGTTATACTTTCCAACAGCATTGCTACCTATTAGAAAAAGGACAACGACAACAGCTATAAGTATGATACTACTTCTTTTCACATTCAACTCCTTGTGGAAAAATTCTTAGGCGAGTATTTAATCGGTTTCATCTTCTTTTTGTTCTTGGCTCAGGAAGGGCCTATCCCAATCGATCCAACCGTTGCAAAGACCGCCAGAATATAGTCTGAAATAGTGGCGATGTTCCCCGAAAACGAAAGCGGGTCGTGCTTTTCATCTGGAAACCAAGTGAGGCCAGAATGTTGAATTTAGCGAAACCTCCGAGACGTGGAAGAAAAATGGACATTTCGCCCGCCTTCCATAGTACGAAGTACGGCCGACAAGCGCAGGCAGGAAGGATAAGCACATCCAGACCGCTATTCATGCTTCGAGTTTCACTCGCGGTGCTCGCGCCTCAGCATGACGAATACAGGATCCGCTTCCTTCATAACGCCCTCTTTAGCGGTCTTTCTGAAGACTTTCCCTCGACAAGCTCAACGTCCAAAACTGGTTTAACACCGGGCCGATTTGCGTTTCTTTCCCACCGCTCCTCGAGTGATCACTTTGTTCACATACTCGGTGGCCAGGGGGACCTTACAGGCGGTGGTACCCATGATCACATCCACCTTGCCGATCTTTTCACCAACCTCTAAAGCTACATCCGTAAGGGCAGGGATGTAAGAACCTACAGCGATGACAAATGAATTCATGGCGAAGCGCACCCGATTCTGGGCGGAGTGAATCTGTTCACCGACCTGGTGTAACAGCTCTCGATACTTGGCAATATCCAGATCTTCATCAGGTCGAACGGATGCAAACGAAGCCAGGGTGCCCCAGCCTGCATCTGCAACACGCTCTTGGTCAGATTCAATCCATTTTAGCCCCAGCTCAAATCCAAAAGGGGTTTCTGCCGCAACCCAGGGTACCGCATATTCGCTGAGATAATACCAGTAGGCTTGATCGACCCATTGGTCCAACTGGGCCTCAGTGATCTGGGTTTCATCGGCCATAAGACCAGCCAGATACATGGCGTCTGAATTCCCTGTGGCGTACAATTCCAGGGAAAGCTCATGGTTCTTTTTTGTCTTTTTAAGAATCTTTTTCAGATCGCCAACCTTGACTCCAAAGAAGGGTTCTTTGGCGCCATGATTCATGTAAGTGTTCTTGGTGCGCTCGTCACCATATTCTTCTAGTTCTTTGAGTATGTCACTGGCCTTCATATTATAGATCCCTCTTGTATTGACTATAGATGATTTTTATTGTCATATAACCTATCACAAACCGGCTTTGTTTTCAACACCCCATCTTCTTGTAAACCAGGATGTCAGGAGCTACAATCCTTATTCAGTATCCCTCAGGATGTACCAGACCTTATTTATCAAGTCAACGCCCCGATAAAAGGGACGGCTTTCTGCCTGGAACCCACTGACTGCTAACAGCAGAAAAACCAGCTCAAGGAGACGACTCCTGCGCTAAAAAGAGATCAATTAATAGAGATTTGGAGCTTCTTACTTATATTATTAGAGGCCGTACCGACATAGACCAGGTAGTCCCCTTTTTCCAGATTCCAGTCGGATAGGTTTTCATCATAATACACCAGATCATTCACGTCGATTAACAGCTCAACCTGTGCGGTAGAGCCTCGATCTATCGGGACTTTCTTGAATGCTTTGAGTTCTTTGAGGGCTCTTTTCACCTGTGACCCTGGTTTGCCCACATAGACCTGTACGACCTCAGATCCAGCGGTTTTTCCTGAATTGGAAACCCGGCAAGACAGCTTGATCTGTTCGCCGGCGGTATAACTCTTTTTATCCGTTTTTATGTGTGACAGCTTGAAAGAGGTATAGGAAAGTCCGTAGCCAAAGGCAAACAGGGGTTCAATCTTTTTGGTGTCATGCCAGCGGTAACCCACCAGAATATCTTCTTTATAGATCTGTTTGGTTCCATCTCCTGGGTAAGAACTCTCACCAAAGGAGTGGGCAGCATTGTCCGACAACTTTACGGGGAAGCTAAAAGGTAGCTTGCCTGAGGGGTTCACATCGCCGCTGATGATATCAGCCAGGGCATGACCAGCCTCGCTCCCCAGATACCAACCTTGGATCAAACTTTTCACTTTTGGGAGCCAGGGCATTTCCACGGCATTTCCACTGATCATGATGACAGCCATATTTTTATTGGCTCTGACGAGTTTACTGATCAACTGGTCCTGGCCAAAGGGCAGTGCCATGCTTTTGCGATCGTCGCCTTCACAATCCTGATTCCAGTTTTTGTTCAGACCACCGAAATAAAGTACAATATCTGCGTTTTTTGCCACTTCGACAGCAGCTTTCTTCAATGAATCGGCATCCTGGTTTGATGGGATAACCCCCCCGTATTGAGGAGGTCCGGAAGCATATCCCAGAGAGTACACCACGTTGGCATTGGTAAATCGCTCCTGTATTCCACGCAAAGGTGACACCTCATCTCTGGCCTTTAACTCAGAGGATCCACCACCCGTTGTTAATGCCCGGGTAGCATTTTCACCAATGACAGCAATGGTCATCTTTTTATTCGGGTCAAGCGGCAAGAATGATCGGTCATTTTTTAAAAGTACAATGCCTTCGCCACCGACTCTTCGGGCAACATCTAAATGTTCTGGTGTGTTCAGGCTACCGAGAGAACGATCAGGATTCATATTGGTCCGAAACATCAGTCTTAAAATTCGGCTGACTTTGTCGTCCAGGACTGACTCTTCAATCTCCCCCGCCTTAAGCATCTCAAGAAATGGTTTAGCGAGGAAGTAATAATCATAAGCATTTTGGGTGCTTATGGTCAGGCCATCTGTCCCTGTGCCCATTTCAATATCAAGGCCATTGAGGGCTGCTTCTTTGGTATCGTGGGTTGAGCCCCAATCGGAGATCAGAACACCATCAAAGCCCCACTGGCTCTTCAAGATCGTATTGTTGAGATATTCATGGTGGGTGGCATGTTGACCACGAAACTGATTATAGGCACCCATCACAGACCAAACCTTGGCCTCGGTTACGGCTGCCTTGTAGGCCGGGAGATAGATCTCTTGGAGGGCGCGCTCACTGACTTCCACATTGATATGACCACGCCACAATTCTTGATTGTTAAGGGCATAGTGTTTGAGACAGGCCGAGACGCCATTTTGCTGTACGGCTTTGATATAAGGAACAACCATGCTTGCGGCTAAAAAGGGATCTTCCCCCATATATTCGAAGTTCCGGCCATTCAGGGGGGTGCGATAAAGATTGACGCCCGGTCCCAGCAAAATGTCCTTTTTACGATAGCGGGCTTCTTCTCCCAGCGCTTTTCCGTATTCACTGGCTAACTCGGGATTAAAGGTCGCTGCGAGGCTGGTCAGGGCTGGGAAGGCGGTTGTGGAGTCATTGGTCCAGCCGGCATGCCCCCAGTCATCCCATTTAATTTCAGGACGAACGCCATGGGGTCCGTCGGACATCCAGATCTCAGGGATTCCCAGGCGCGGGACGCCAGGCGAGCTGAATTTTGACTGAGCGTGGACCATGGCGATTTTTTCTTCCAGGGTTAGCTGGCCCAATAATGCTTGAATTTTGTTTTCCATATTAGCTTCAGGTGTTTGAGCTGGTAGGCTATTTACTAATGCAGAAATGACCAAAAGCAGTCTTAATAAGGTCTTCATGGGTTCTAGGCTCTATTTTAACGTTCCTGTTTTCATAGGTTTGAATATTGAAAGTTCAGACTTTTCGTCCATTCCGTCTCAAGTCCTAAACAACCCAATTAACCTTTTCGAGTAAGATGGGCGACAGTCTCAATATGGGATGTATGTGGAAACATATCTACAGGCTGAACGCTGACGAGTTTATAATCCGTTTCGCAGAATAACTTCAGGTCTCTGGCCAGGGTGGATGGGTTACATGACACATAGACCAATTTTTTAGGTCCAACTTTCAGGATATCCTCAACCACCTTCTGGTGTAAACCTGCACGAGGTGGGTCTACCACAACCACATCGGCGGCTTCGATTCTGTCTGTGTTCTGAGAGAGCACGTCTTTTAGATCACCGAGGATGAACTCAACATTGTCCAAACCTTGGGCTTTGGCATTTCTGCGGGCATTCTTCACTGAGCTGGCAATTAACTCAAAGCCATAGACCTTTTTGGCTTCTTTGGCCAGAAACAGAGCAATGGTGCCAGTGCCACAATAAAGGTCATAGACCACTTCCCCACCTTTTAGGTCCGTGCCTTTTAGCGCTTCGGCATAAAGCACTTCGGCCTGGAGGGTATTGGTCTGGAAAAACGAACTGGCCGAAATTTCAAACTCAGCGTCACCCAGGCGGTCTCGAATGAGACCAGGTCCATATAGGAAAAACTCCTTTTCACCGATGGCAACGTCGGACAAGCGGGTGGTGGTGCTATTGATCAAAGTTGTGATTTGTGGAAAAGCAGACATGATGGCCTTTTTGAAGACCTGCATATGCTCTTTTTCATAGGTCGTCGTGACCAGGTTCACCATGATCTCATCTGTGTGCTCACCATAGCGTAACACCAGATTTCTAGCCCAACCCACATGGGTCCGAGTGTTATAAGCTTCCCAACTATGTTCTTGACCGAAGGCAAAAACAAAGTTCATGATATCATTCATGACGGGTTTCTGGAGGTAACAGGTTTCCAGGTGAACGATTTTGTCAAAGCGCCCCGGGATATGTTGACCCAATCCAAAGGGCTTATCTTCATCATCGGGATGATTGCGCCAGGGACTTCCTGTAAAGGTAAACTCCATTTTGTTGCGGTAATGAAACGCTGAAGGTGATGGAAGGGCTGTGGGTACTTCAAAGTCAGTAAAACCTCCGACTCGTTGTACCAGATCCCGAACTTGCTTGGTTTTTTCCAACAACTGGTCTTCATAGGCCAGGTTTTGAATACGACATCCGCCACAAGTCCCAAAAGCAGGGCATTTTGCCTCTATTTCATTG
>Ga0222628_1000301_pt1 | contig 22957 bp, 38 predicted proteins | sample AntAcemetageno95_FD_179860 | JGI IMG/M metagenome (GOLD analysis project Ga0222628, IMG submission 179860) | Saline water microbial communities from Ace Lake, Antarctica - #95 | ecosystem: Environmental > Aquatic > Non-marine Saline and Alkaline > Saline | place: Antarctica: Ace Lake | collected...
CCAAACCCAGCCGAACTTAACTTTAACAAATATTTGTCGCATTCCTCTTTGTCCCCCGATATGAATACCATATTATTCTCCTTATCTTTATGGGATTTACGTATTTCTTTAACTGAATACCCAAATGCGTCATAAAGTTTTCTGGTTATTGTTATGTATACATGTTTTTGTAGCGTTGATAGTGCCGCACCTATCATTCCTGGTTGATTTATGGTAAGTTTACCCCATCTATATATAAAATATTGTGTCATTATAACTCTTTAGTGATTTATTTGGTATGAATGTAACATAATAGTGATTTATTTGGTATGAATGTAACATAATAGTGATTTATTTGGTATGAATGTAACATAATAGTGATTTATTTGGTATGAATGTAACATAAGTTCGCTAGTTTGCTAAATACAACATCAAATTACGTTTTCCCCTGCTTTTTTCAAAATGTTTGCCGGCCTTAATGCTGCTAATAGTTTCGAGATCTCCGCACCATCAACACCTAAGTATCTTGCCACTTGATTCATTGGCAAAAACTTATTTTCTTCGCAAAGTAAATATAAAGTTTTAGCATATTTATTTTTCCAAACTGAATCTCTCTTTCTATCTATCGGCCTCTCTTTCTTTTCACTTATGCTCAATATAGCATCATCTTTATTCTTCTCATATTGCTCTTCATTAATGAGTTTTCCAGTAGTATCAGTAAATCTCCCGTAGTAATCAGGTAGTGTGTGGTGCCACTGGCCTTTTGCTTCTGCCCGATATAATTTCGCCTTTTTGTGGAACCCATAACTCTTAAAATATCCCCTATCAATATTTCTTCTTAGATAACATCTCAAAAGCGCAAGACTTCTATCAACTGCAAAATATCGTCTAAGAGTTCTTATTTGTGGAATAATAAAAATAAATACATGATTGTATTTTCTACAAGTAATTAATAACTTTAGTAATTGTTTATGCGTGCTTTCTTGCCAAGAATCTCCCATTCCACCCAGCGCGCTTTCATCCCATATAATAACTTGTTTTTTAGTGGTAGTGGCGAACTTAAACATTTTATCTATATCAAAGAAAATATTGTCCGCAGACAATTCTTCGCCAAGTTTGCAAGATATATAATAACCAACAGTCTTTCCAATCGTGCTTTTTCCTGAACCTTCAACACCATCAATAATAAGAAGAAGATCGTGTTTCTTTTTTATTCTCTCAATAGCAAAGTTTAAACTCTTTACTAAATACCCGTCCATGTATATGTCTTTATCTGTTACTTTCATTTTCTATCCCATCGCCCAGGAATCTCCCGGGTCAATGTGTTTGGTTAATGTTGCGAACGGACCATACTGTTGAGACCAAAAAAACAATACTGTCGCCATCCTAACTACTTCGTCGTGTTTGGCTTCAAATAAATTCTCAAAGTAATAGTCGTCTTCTTTGAATTGATACTTTTTATCTGGAAAGTCAATCTTATATCCCTTGCCTTCTTTATCATCGCCAAGGTAAGCTTTAAAGCCGTTAAGGACGGTGCTATGATACGCAAGCAAAGCCGCAATAAACTCTCTGCCCTCTTTACTCTTGCTGGCTATTCCTTGCGCGGCTCTTAAGAAGTTACCGTAACTCATTGTTGCATACTCATAGAACTTAAGTTGGGTATCTTTGAAGCTCCAATTAACAGCTGACCTCATTTCCGAACTATCGTTATAGTCTCCCGCCATCCTTTTCCTCTTAAAGTTTGTTCTCTAAAAAGTCTGCCAAATCTTTATCTAAAAGCGCAAACCTTTTGTTAAGGTTTTCTTGAGTGGCTTCCATCTTTAGTATTTGTCTTGGGTCTTTCAATATCTTTATTGCTCCTATATGCACTTTAACTTTAAGTATAGACTTCCCGCTTTCTAACTTATCAATACACAAACAATTTGCTGGATCTTTTTTTGCCATCTTTATGCACCTCCTAATTTCGCAGCGGCACAGATTTCTGCGCCAGACTTTATCGCTGCCAGTATTTCTGGTAATGAGTCGCTATATATTGTATATCCTAAAAACCCGCACGCAAGAATCCCTATCCCGACTCCGATCAATAATAAGAAAGTAATCTTGTTACTGTTTAACAATTCCTTTAATGCCTGGGTAAGTGCGTGGTCCCCTACAAGAGCAGTAAAGAATCCCGGAGATAAACTAACCGATGGTTTTATTTCGCTTAGCATTGGCTTTTGTGATCCGTCTGGTAACGTGATAAACAAAGGGTTTCCGTCCGTATCTGATTCTTGGTAATACATACCTATACTAGTCTTTGCGTCATCATAACCTTTAATCAAGTATGGTCTTCCAAGAAAAGTCCCTTTCATACAATCGTCAGAAGAATAGGGGTATGTTGCGCCGTCCTTAACTCCGTCTTTCTTTTCTGAGTATTTATCTTTTCTTAGATCAATAATCTTGGGCAGGCCCATGTTATTTGCTTTATCCATCAAAAACATATATCCGTGATGAGATTTTAGTTTTGATTTCTTTAACCAATCTTTTAGTCCAAAAAAAAACCATTTTCCTGAAAATATAATCAAGAAGAATAGTATAACGCTGGTCATTCCAAATCCAATAACTAATCCTGTCATATCCATTTTTTCCCTCTATCTCCCGCCCTGTGATGAGCCAAGAAAACCGTTCATAAATCCTTTAACCGGAGTATCATCCTTTACTCTATTTATTTTCGTCATTGTGTTTAAAGATATTCTACCTAGAGCATCTGCTGAGTTAGAAGCTACCATTTTTAAGTCTATCTTCTCAAACGTTGTTCTTCCAAATTTTTTATATAACCAGCCATTCCTATTATCAGGAAAACTTTCGAGATTAATGCCTCGTTCTAGCTCATGGTACAAAAGCATCATGTCTCTTCGCGGCCAGTTCCCTAGCTGTAAATTACGAGAAACCCTATCTGTTTTATTTATTCCTTTATCTGGTTCCAGTTCTTTTTCTTTTAATTGAACAGGATCCCAGCTTCTATCATCTGGTATATTTGTCATCATTCACGTATCTGTTGCATTCTCTTATTCTCTTTCATATTTTTTTCAAAGAAAGAGTAAGAGTGATAAATTAATGCTAACCCAACCAAAAAGTACATTAACATTTCTGGTATGGTTGAATTAAGAAATATGAGTCCTGATGCTGCCGAACCCATAAACCATATCCCGGAAACCACAAAGAACATTCCGTTCTTCAAGTATTGTCCTAGGACTGCAAAAAGTATTCCTATAAGTATAATTAAAAACGGCATTAGTATCATATCAAACGCCCCGACAACTGTGTCTCCCACGTTGTCCATTACTGAGAATGATTGCGACGCAACTGTGATTATGTCGCCAGTTGAATTGTAGAAATTTGCTGTTGCATACCATGTTCCACTTTCATTAGGGGTATAGTTATATATAAACTTTCCTATTTCTATGTTGATCATCTCTTTATTATTGATAAATATGGAACTATTAGGAAGATAAACAGTAACGTTTGCGCTGTCCGCCGGATAAAAGGAACCGTTACTTACAACGTCGGCAAATATAGTGAAAGATTCATTAGTAATCCCCGCATCCGCATAGCAACTCATAGATGCAAATAAGCTGATTAACACCAACATTAATATTTTATATTTTTCCATTTTCTTATATTTTTCCTTATTATTTTATAAACTAATTGCTTATTCTTTCAAAATTGACACTCGCAGAAACCGGATTATCGAAATCTGTATCTCCTCTTAATTCAATATCAGTATTATCTACTCTCCATTGAACCTGAGCTTTTTGTCCTGATTCAACTTTAATAGTACCTATATATTCCAAAATATCTACTCCGGTACTTTTGAAAGCTTTAGTTTTTGATGCTTGTAAACATCTGGCTTCTTCATTATCAATTAACACTCTTACAAGAATTTTAGCTTCTTGATTACCTACATTATTGTTATAAGGGTGCAAACACCCTTGTATTCTAACGATTCCTTCATAATCGAAGGTAATACTTTCGTTATTATCTTCTAACGTATATCCTGATGTAGTTTCTCCATCAATTAACATATTCCAAGAAATATTTTTCCATGTATTAGCAGAAGTTTGAACAATAGTTATATTATTGTGTAATTGTATAACTTGATTTTTACCTAAAATATACTCGGCTGATGTGATATTTTCTGTTACGGTTAATTCTTCACTTATTGAAACATTCCCATTAACATCTAAAGCCATGTCAGTTTCAGGAATTTTATTAATTCCTACGCCATCACGATCTAACATTAAAACATAAGGATAAAGTATATTTTGGTTTTCTATATCCCAATAATAACGAACAACCCCCCCAATAGTTTCTGCTTTCATCACCATATTATAAGATGAGGGTGCCGCACTTGATTCATACGTAGCTAAAACTCCTGAATAAGTGCCTGAAGTTGTATGAATCACTTGCCCCCCATCTAAATTAATATCACCATTAAGGACATCTAGATCACCATTAGCTTGAATAACAATATTTTTATTTCCTGTACCAGTATTACCATTCCAAAACTCAAATTTTCCGCTACCACTACTAACAGCTTGAAAATAAGAAGTACCAACAGAAACTCCCTGAGCAACTTTAGTTCCAGCAGAAGACCAAGAAACTAATTTATCTCCTTGTCCTAAAGTATTAACAGCGGAGGGAGTAGCATAACCACCATTAGTTAATTGCAAAGTAGTTCCTGAAACAGAACCACTCCCAACATCAACTTTTTGTCCTAATATTGAAAGATCGCCATCAGTAGCAATTTGTAATTTAGGAGAATTAGCAACCCTTAACTGAAAAGGGTGATTTGTAGTTGATCCAGCAAAAGCAGTACCTAAACTTGAAGTACCCATAGCAAATTCAATATTATTTGTAACATCTCTACCCATAATATAAGCACCGCCATCACCTTGAACCATTAAAGCTTTATCAACATTGGAACTGCTCAAAGTAGCACTAGATTCAGGAGTTATCCCATTTTCATAAAATAAACTCATAAAATCAATAGTTGTGGTCGGCTCAATAGATTTAACAGTTAAAGCAGAATCTTTTAAATTGTCACCAACACCTATTTTATTAGCGTATAAAGAATTATTTTCTAAATCTAAATCTTCTGTATTTCCTGTATAAGTAACGTAACTAGCTAAATTAGGGGTATTTATTAAAGTGTTGTAATTGTAACCCCAAGCACTAAAGCCAGACCCGTCGCCGGTGCAAACATTGTAACTAGCACCAGTTACGTTTGAACAGTCCAAGTCCCCTTCAATAGTATTGGCAGTTATATCGTTTACTATAATATCATAATTAGTCACAGAAAGGTTAAAGACGGTTTGAAAGGCGTTTGATAAGTCTATTTGGTTGGAAAGGGTTCCTGTTATCTCTCCCCACGCTATTACTTGCGGAACCTCTGGGGTTGAAACTACTCCTGACATCACTCCAAACGATAGAGAAGACAATAAAAGAATTATTATGAATGTTATAGGAATTATTTTCATGTTAGTAACATTATCTAATAAGTATTTAAACTTTTGCTTTTGAATTAAAAAAAAAGAAGGGGAGCTGACCCCCATACTGGGCAGAACATAGTTAGTCGGTTTATTGGCCAGAGTACATTTGGGTAACAAGGATTAACCCTGCGATACCTAAGAACAATGGTATAAGACCTACAACTGTAGAGGTAACTCCTGTCAAATTAGCAGAGTCAACAACGGAAACTGTTACTGGAATTGCTGCTGCAACGATAAGAACGATACCTACGATAACTGCTACAATTGATCCAACTGAAAAGCCATTACGTGCTTCGAATTTCATATTAATTTCACCATCTGAAACCTACAATGACGGTACTCATTTATTAAACTTTGCACTTTTGCCATCTATGTTTAATTATATTCCCCCTTTTATTATAGAATAGGGTTTCCCTGTGAGTTTGAAATACATTTCTCCGCCGTCGATAATCCGGTCCAGTAAAACACCGTGGTTGCAATCGTCATTTTCCATCGCTTTGTACTGGGTCAGCATAACATCCAACTGTTCTTCTATGACTTCTGCCCGCATCTGCATTTGTTCTGGCGTTAATTGGTTTAGTGTTTCTTCTAGTTTAGTCATTGTGTTCCTCTTACAACTCCACATACATGCCCACATTCTTTGCAGGTTAAGTGATTGTAGCCTGGTTGATCCATTACTTTACTAGAGCCACAAATTGGGCATTTATCTTGAAATAAGTAATTGAATCCTGTTGCAATGTAGAATACAATAGTTCCGCCTAATAAAATTACCAACATTGCAGGAAGAAAAAACAAAAATCCTATTATTACAACTGCTATTCCTAGTGAGTTGATAAAAGTTAGTTTAAATTTATTCATTTTTCATCTCCTTCTTCTTGGAACTTTTCATCATGTAACCAGCATCTCCCTTCAAACATCGCAGGGAACTGACAAGGTAACCCATATTTACTTTTACATTTACACATAAGTATTGGTTTCTTTACTGTAACAACCATTCTAATCAGCTCTCCTGATGTTTAACTGTGTGAAAATATCATTCTTGCTAATAACCTTAGAAGATAATTCTTTTAAACTTCGCCTAGAAACAAGATTTCTTTTCTCTAGTTCTGTTTTTATAGTTTCTTTTTGTGTTTTCATCATATTATTTTATTCCAACCTCTTCCAGTTTTTCTTTTTTTGTTTGTTAGGAAACATCGGGGACAAAGAAGATAAGAGTTTCTTCTTACCCAGAATAGAATGTTCCCGAACTTCTGCTCTGTCTCTAATAGCTTGGTTCAATCTTTTTATAGTCTTGTCTGCCTTCCTTTGTTTTCTTTTCAAATAAGCAATCTTGTCGTTCTCTTCTACAATCTTATCAAGATACAAAGTAGATTCTATAAGGAACTTTATATCGGACAAAATCTTTTTCCTTGTTGGTTTTAATCCGTGGGCCGCATTCTCATAAGGAACAACTGAATCCCATCTTGGTTTTATACACTCAGAGTATGCCATGCCGTTAGGATCAGAATAAATTCTTACCTCTTGGCTATAAACATAAATAGTAGTGGTTTTTGCTCGAATCATGATTGTACGTCTCCATTGCAATCATCTAAACGCTGCTTCATTTCTGCAACATCTAGCTCGATACATTTCCTGAAATAGTCAGCTACTTTCATTCTTACTTGAAATATGCTGTCATCTTTATGTACTATCCCGATATATCTTAGTTTGGGGATGAGTCTTCCGTAACTAAACACCTTAGGTATTCTGGTTTTCATACACTCATAGGATGGGAGAAAGTATATAAAGATATGGCTTGTGTAGAATATGGTTAAAGTAAAACAAAAAATAGATTGGCGGCTGATGAAACCCAGGAAAGAAAGGTCATCGCCCACCACCAATCAAAAAGAACGGGCGAATGTTAAACTACTGGTGATCTAATGCAAGGGAATTACTGTATACTCTGTATTAAATCCTACACCTTCTGATGTTACTTTAAAGAACGCCAGATCTGGCCCTGATGCTAAATGCTGTTTTAATTGCTTTAAAACGCTCTTTCCTACTCTGTACTCCTCGCCTGCCTCAACGAAATAACGCACTCTGAACTCCCCAGGGGTGCCTTCATGGACGATTTTTTCCTTTACTTCGATGTTCACTGAAACTTTGTCAAGTTCTGTGATGTTTCTTGTTTGCTGCGGCACATAGGCCTTCGCTGTTTCTTTGATAGTTGACATTATGAATATTAATCTTTGAATTTAACATACTCATGCATTGATAAGACTTCTGGCTTTAACTTAGTTTGTTTACGTTTGCATTTACTTTTTCTCTTTCCTAACATTAAATCAAAGTCTGCCATTTCGTTTGAATATAAATCCCCAGTAAAAACCGAGGGATGCTCCGCACTTATCATCACGCAAAGACTTTTTGCCAAGCGGCTTTATTATTACACTCACTCTAGCGAAGCTTATTTATATACTTTTCTATTCTTTTTAATTTGGAGGTGTAATATTCGCATTTGGTTCCGAAATATACTGGTAGCCCGCATAAAGTATCATTCTGTTTCTTACATCGACATTTATTCATCTTCAACCTCCGGGCGCAGTTCTGGGATTATTTTGCCGCCATTCAAAAAAATTAAATCATCTTCCCATTTTTGACATCTCCATCTTAATAATTTCAAAGTCCAAATCTGTTCTTCCCTATCCATCCTTTTTAGTTTCAAAAGTATTTCTTTGCCACGCAAGTTTTTTCCTTCATCGCAGGTATCTAGTAACCGTTGTAACTCTTTAGTGATTACCATCAGAAACCCCCGTTAATTGCCAAATTCCGGGCTTTATTTCCATAATTAGGCCTTGAGAACACGCCAAATCCACCTTTTCTGGCGTAACAAAAAGTGACAATTCTGGTGTTTCTAGTCTTTCTAGTGCACCAAAAACGGCTACTAGTTCATCTTTAAGTGATAAAAGTGACAATCGGCTACTGTTTTCCACTTGATTTTCTATACGCGGGGGATTAGTTGAAAACCTTGTCACTTTTGTCACTTTTGTCACTTTTCCTAAATTTAACCTTAATCCTAGATAAGCCCAACCATTAAAAATTTCATGATCTCCAAAATTTCTGGTTACTTTTGCTTGCTCAAAACCAAGTTCGGTCATAGCTGTATGAAATTCTTTTCTTTTGACAACTCTCCGTTTGTTTAAAGTAAGCATCTTAACAAATTCTGTGTAAAGGTTGCTCCCACTAACCCAATACTTCTTATTATCTTCTCCAACATCACAAAATTGTTCGATAAAAATTGGTAAAGGATTGCTCGCCATAATATATTTCTTTTTTCTATGTTCAATGTCTCCTTCGTTATGGAAACCACCCGTCTCTAGGATTCCTGGTAGATTATCAACACACCACTTCGCAAGGTTGCTATACTCTTCCACAGGTATCTTTTTCAGGATATCTTGCTTTTCTGTAAACTGGTTTGGAAAGTCTACTATTAAGAACCTTCTATAAAACCCATCAGAGGTATCGTCAGACGTCGGAAGACTATTTGAACTGATTATTAATTTCGCAGTGTTAATTCCGAAGAACGCACCTTTGTTTTTTGCTTCGTAAGTAATTGTATCTCTCCCAGATAACCTTTTTATTAGTTCGGTCTTTTGTAGTAACCCAAAATTTGTTTCTCCAATACTCGCAACTTTCTTCCCGTAAAGGTTGAAAGCTTCAAATCTATTTTCACTCAAAGCATCAAGACTCGTACTACAAATATTAGATCTACCAATAAACGTTTCTATAAGACGCATCAGAGTAGATTTTCCGTTAGACCCTCCACCAGTAAAGACAAATATCCTGTTTATAGGATAATCATTCAAACAACAATAAGCTATTATTTGTTTCACTGTAAGGACAGCGTCTTCCCCAACCCATTCTGTTATCATGTTATCAATTGCAGGAGTCTCAGAACTTTCTCCTATTTCATGTGGAATCGGATTGAGTAACAAATATTTAGGTGTTACTTTAGTTTTCTTTTTTGTATTTATGTTAAAAAGGGTCTGCCCGAATTGTATCACTTCGGCTGGGCATTCTTGTGGCATATTTTCTCTCCCCACCCTTTTAACAACTTCTAAGTATTCATTTTTTACGCTGGCTCTCGAAGTTTGTCCTCTTAATTTTAGTGCATTGTCAATAGAACACATAACTCCTGTGTCGTCAGATTCTATCCATTTGTGTTCTATGTCACTCCAAAAATAAAAGAACTTCGCAATATTATAACAGAAAGGACAAGTTTCGTGTAACATCTCTACATTTTCCTGAATGTTATGAACGTTAAGTCCTGTCTGTATTGCACTTTTAATTTGTGCCTTCGCCCTTTCTTTTTCTTTCAAATCAGCAAACAATTTTTCAAAATCTTCGCTAGAAATTTTATCAGTAAGTTCGAACACTCTTTCCTTTATAGCTTTTTTTAATTGAGAAACGTCTTCATGACCCATGTCAACTTCTTCTAAATAAGTTTCTTGGATCAACTTTCTTTTCTTTTGAAGTGGGAATTCTTTGACTTTTTTCATTCTGACACCTCTCCAATTATCAAAACCCCAGTTCTTGGAAAGCTGATTTTTTTATTTGTCTTAGTGTCATGTATCTCGACATTTAATTCATCTTTAGAAATAAGCTTTCCTTTATAATGAAAATTATTAGAAAGCACTACAATTTCAACTTCTTCGGTCATATCGGTCAATCTCCGAGCTTTCGCCCAATTCAATTCATGCGGGAACCCATTTAAATATTTTTCTTAACTAGAGCATATACGTTTTCAAAGTAAGAAGTTTAATAAACTACTTCTTGCATTAATAATTTTAATGGTAACAATACTACAAGGAGGCAACATCACTTCCGGCTCTGCGGATCAAACTACTTCTTTTGGAAGAACTGCATATTTAAGAATTGCAGCAGAGAAGAAAAAGCAGTTGCAAGAAAAAGCCGCAAGAGAGCAAGCTGCAAGAGAGCAAGCCGCTCAGCAAAGATTAGATGTTATTAATTCTAAAATTGATAGATATAATGTTCTTAAGAACTCAAAGAGCCGGAATAACAGAGAAATAAGAGAGGCCCTTGATTTAAGAAAAGAATTAGAGATTGCGCTTGGGAAAAAACTTCCCCACCCGTTTAAGAAAAAAAGGTGGTTTGGGACCATTGGCGTTGATGACACTGGTAAAAAGATTGTCGGGTACACAAGCACCCCATCTTCCTTATTATCTAAACAACAGATTAGGGCCGCGTTACCAGAAGGAGGGTCATCTCCTGTCGGTGGGTACACAATATTTAAAGAAGGAGGGTCATCTCCTGTCCAAGGTTATTCCAGAACACAGTTTGAAGCACAAGCAAACGGACAACTTCAATATCCGATGTCTAAAGATTTATTTTCACCTGTTCAAATTACACAATTCCCAGGAGTTCAGCAAAGAAATATTCCGAGAGAATCCACTTTCCCCGAAAAGGTTCGAGACGTTATCAACCAACAAACAACTTTAAGAGAAGAACCAGTTGGGATGTCGCGGATTGGAGAACGACCAGACCCGACAATGTCTATGCTTCCCGAGTCACAAATAACAAAAGATTTATTTTCTCCTGATTACACCGGAAAGAAGTTTGCAGCATCTACACTCGCAGCAGAGAAAAAAGCCGGGGCGCAGGGAGATAAGTTTTTGTCGTCTATAGAATCACAAGGTGGCGCCAAGTTATTCTTAAAAGGGTCCGCGAAAGAGTTTGTAAACGCTTTCTTTGATATTGGTAAGAGAACCCTTGTTACTGGCCCCCTTACTATTGCAACTTCCACTATTCCACTCGTGGAATCAGAGTTGGTTGCTAGGAGAATACTTCCTTCTTCTTTAGCGACTGGGACTCAGATTCAATCCGGCATAATTAAAAGTGCTGAATTTTATAATGTTGCTGAACCAAATAACGAACTTACCAAGTTCGCCAAGACTATAGTGGCGACTTCTCCTTTTGATTATGCGATGAAAACAAAAGAAACTCTGATAGCAGGAACACTGATCGCAGGTGGTGTGGCGACTCCGCTCGTAGGTAAAGCCGGGGGATTTTTATTGAAAGTCGGAGCGGCTGGCCAAACTGCTGGGTTCTTATCTTCCCCCACTCCTAAGAAAGCCGGAGAACTTGCATTGACATCAGCTTTTATATTAGCTCCAATAGCGTTAAAGAAAACTACTGACTTGGCGAAGTTTTGGGCGAGAAGAAAATCTGTTAAAGACATTGAGTTCTTGTTAGGGCGAGAAGCTATTTTTAAGAGGGTCCCGCAACCAAGATCTCCCAATAAAATATTTATTAAAGAAGCTGTAACAAAAACAGCAACAATCGTTCAGGCAGAGAAAAAAGTTCCTTCCGGTTCTGAACAACTTACATATATAAAATTTAAACAATCCTTCGGCTTTTTTAAGAAGGGCCAAGAAGTAACAGTAAACAAATTTTATGATGTTAGCGGCAAAGGAACAAGGTTAATATTATCAAAACAAACAGGATTCCGTTATTCGGACTCCGTAAACGCAATTTCTAAGAGCGATTTCTTTACAAATAAGTACGTTACCCCGACCTCTTCAAGGATAGCTCTTACTACTTTTAATTTAGCGTCGAGTTCTGTTCCAGGAGGGAGACCAAGTAAAGCATCCATACGAAGAAGTAACTTTGGTCTCGGTCCAAAAGGTAAAGGCCAACTAAAGTATTCTAAAACAGATAACGAATATTTTATGAAGTCGGGGACTTCCGAGAAGATAGGGTTAGGAAAGTCTGGCCTTTATTTAGAAAAGAGAATCTCCCCAAGACTCAAACAAAGAATTACAGAAACTTCTATAAGTATATTCAAACCTGAAGGAAAAGCTCCTCGTCCAATGAGACTCAACAGAGATTATGGTAACAAATATTTCAGTAAAGACCAGCTTAGATCTTACTTTGGGAAACAAAGTCCTATCAAGACTTTCGATAATCAGAACTTTGTTAAAGTTTCTAGTCTCGAAAGAACGAAGCTTTTCCAGATAGGAAAATCCAAACTACAACAAAAAGGTTTATTTTCTGTTTTAGAAGTCAAACAGTCCGGGAAAGTAAAAAGCCCAGACTTTTATAGGGGTGTCGAAAAGTATACCTGGGAAAAAGTTGGCGGAAAATTAAATGGCAAAGACTTCTCTAAATCTAGTGGTGGCACCGCTGACTTATTACTTTCCGCGGCAGATAAAAAGATTAGTCCGCGAGAAGCAAGATTTAATATTTTGAAACAAAAGCTAAGAGCAAAAGCTGACGTAATTATCGCAGCAAAAGAAGTAAAGACTCGGTCTGCGACCCAGCTTATAGTAAGAAAAGAAGGTGGTCTTGAAATGGGGAAATGGCAAATTCCAACCCCATCAGAATACGCGGCTAAACCTCTAAGCAAACCAGTTGTCTTCGAATTAATGTCGCGACCCAAACAAACCATGGCCGATGTTTCATTTTTCAAATATACTGGGAATGAACTTGGCCAAGCAGATGCAGTAATATCAGGCAGAATGGCTTCTTTAGGTGGGGCCCAAAGGATTCCTATTTTGAAGGAAATAACCCCGAAAACATTTAGCCCCGACAGCGTGTTAAGTAACATGGAAGCTGTTAGTTTTAACAGAGTTTCCCTTACCCAAAAAGGGTTAGGCGCTGTTAGTTTATTAAAAACATCACTGGCGACCGCTGAACCTATAATTTCTTTGAAAACAGACACTAGAACTATAAACGTATTAAACTTTAAGATTGTCCCCGCCTTAGATCTTGCGCTTTCTTCCGGTCTTGCACTTTCTTTAGTACAAGATTCTGCGCTAGTACAAAGGTCTGCCCAGGATGTATCAACTATAAACGGAGTTGATTTCGAGTTGTTCCCCGGCAAACTAGTGCCAAGAAAACCCCCAATCACTAGGCCACGACCACCAAACCCCCCTAACGATTTTGTGTTCACTCCACCGAAACCCCCAAGGGCAAGGTTCCCGGATGAACCAATACCAGAAAAACCTGTCCCGCCGAAACCCCCGGCACCGTTTAGGTTATCGTTCCCTCGTAAGAATGATCCTCAATTTTTGGTTGATTCCTACGACGCCTTCGTAAAAACTAAAGGCAGATATGTTAGAGTTACTAAAAGGCCAAGAACTTATGAGCATGCTTTCAATCGTGGTGCGTTTGATGTTGACCACTCAACTGCAAAAACATTTAAACTAGTGAAACAAAATAAACAGATACCAAGACCTATGATGAACGAAATGAGCTTTTCACTGTCGAAGAAATTCAGAGCCCCTAAAAAAGGAGACATGAATAGATTTATAGAAAAAAATAAGTTTGCAATAGATTCTTCTGAGGAAATAGAGGGCATTCCCGTAAAAGGGCTACTCGCTAGAAGAAGAAATTCTAAGTTAGGGAGGTTTTTTGATTGAAAGCTCAAACTGGACCAAGCGCTGTACTTCACGCTTTACTAACTATGATCGCCTCTGGGTTTCTTATGTATTTTGTAATTCCTTTAGTGGACGAATACAGAATAGTTTTGATCCAGCAACAACAGCTAGCCGGAACTTTGTTCACACCATTAATCTTATTAGTTTTATATATACTAATCCCGTTCATTTGGTTAACATGGGCGTTCATCGGAGTTTTTTATATAACCAAAACAGCTAAATCAAACCGAGGTACTTTGTAGTTTGAATAAGAAAATATTATTGCTGGGACTTGTATTCTTGTTCTTATTTATTCTTGCTATTAGTTTTGCTAGTGCAGATTTAACAGAAGATTTAGTTGCATATTGGAGTTTAGATAATACTACTGGAAATGCAATAGATTCTTTAGAAACATATAATTTAACTGAAATTGGAACTGTTAATTCTGATACAGGAAAAATAAGCAATTCAAGAAAAGAATATTCAATTTCTAATTATTTTAGAAATGGTGCAATTAGAGTTGTTGATGTAGATACAACATATTCAACTTCTGAATGGGTATATATTGATGCTATTACAGGACAGAGACAATTAGCTACTATGTTAGGAAAAGATACTACTGGCTATTTTGCATCAAGATTAATGGTTACTTCATCAGGAACAATTAATTATGATCATGTAAATTCAAATACTCTAGCTTTATTATCAATAGAATCTTCAATTTTAAATGAAGATACATGGTATCATATTGTAACAACTTATGATGGAGATACAAAAAATGGTACTTTATATATTAATAATATATTAATTGGTTCAGAAATTGATACATCAGGCGCAAATCCTCTTGCAAATAATGGTATTACAATAGGATGGAACTATTGGGATGCTGGGGCTACTTATAATATCCCGGCAACTGATTTAAGAATTGACGAATTAGGATATTGGAACAGAACTTTAACTTCAACAGAAATTTCTGATCTATATAATTCAGGAAATGGTTTAGCATATCCATCTATTGCAAACAATTTTTTTATAACTGCTAAATCTGAATGGGATGATTCTAGTTTAGATACATTCAATTTAAGTATAACCAATTCAACCGGAACAGTTCAGTCGTCAACCACCAATGGAACTATAAATACTGATTTTAATAATACTTACGACGAGCTTGTGGACATTACTGTTTCCTCAACTGATAGATTCGATGCTACATACGAAGATTGGAATGTTTCTTCTGATCTAACTGCTAGTCTAAAACAGTCCGATATAAAATTCGTTATACAAGATCCAATCACTATGATTAATTTGGAGGGAAACGTTACAATCTCCGCGACCACGCAAAATAACGGCACAAGTTTCTTTTTGGATTCGGGCGCTTATACAGCAACAGTTTCAGTCGGCGGAAGGCCGGACAATTCAAACGATATATTAATAACAGATTTACAGAATGAAACTTTGACTTTAAACTCTTCTGGGGGGACCGCAGTAAACCTTACTTTGGGAGTTCAGAATGTAACAATTCCTTTATCAGATTGGAACGTTACCGTTTCTAGTTCAGATTATGGTTACTTAGAAACATTTGACGGCGCCACAGGATTGAATAATATAATTCTTAATTTATCTGCGAACATCTCATACAATATTTCCGTTGACGCAGTTAATTTTAAAACTAATTCAGAAATCGTTCTTCCTATTGCTAGCACATACAACTTTTCTTTACAAATAATCCAAACTGGATATACCAATGTTGGTGTTATTGTGTCTGACGCTGAGACTAGCACCCAGTTAAGCCAAAATGTGTCTTTTACTATAGACAGGTTTACCTCATCATCAGAATACACTTTGACTAACGGCACAGGAACAATAATTGTTCCAGAACTAACAGGAACAATAAGATTCTTGTTTCAAACCGACGGATACGATAATAACGCGCTGGATTATAATTTCGGAACGGCCAGCCCTCAGTTCTTTAATTTATCAGTTTTAATGATAAACAGCTCGAACCCGTTCATAATTAGCACTAATTTAATAGTAAAAACACCATCCGGTTCTCCAATAACTGATGCCGCTATTTTGATGTATTTTTCAACGAACGGAACCCCAACACTTTATGCTAGCAGAATAACCGACATATCAGGAAGCGCTTCTGTTTCAGTTGACACAAGGGTTTCTTATCTTATGAACATCTCCGCATCAGGATTTTCCGACCAAACATTCTATTTACAACCAACGGAATCCTCTTATACAATTACCATGCAACCGTTAGAAGGATTTGATTTCGCAAACGGACTGGGTGGAATCTCTTATTCATATTTCCCTTCTAACTTTACTTTGTTCCCGGTAGAAAACGATTTCATATATTCTATTAACTCTTCCGAGTCTAATTTGGAATCTTATACTGTTACTCTGTATAATGGAACCTCCCCTTTATATTTTACTAGCGGAACTGAACCTAACGGTTCAACGTTATCTTTTTCTTATAATCTGTCTGATTTCGTGAACCAATCTGTACTTTTAAAGATGTCTTACACCGCAGACGGAAAAAGCACTCAGTACATTTACAAAACATATTTAATTAGAGACACCCCTACATATTCGGGAGGTATTTTTGAACTAAGAGATTACATGCAAGGCAACTTGCCGATTAAACAAAGAGTAATTCTGTGGGTATTTTTCTTAACAGCTTCTGCCCTTATAACTTCATTATTTGTAAAGGGAGCAATCCTCTCATTATTAATTGGAATATTTGCTCTTATTTATGCGGGAATATTTGCTTTTTCTTTATGGGTAATAGGGTTAATGACAATCTTTATGTTTATAGTGATAGTAGGATCCAACATGGTCGATATGGAGGGCGAATGAACGGAAAACCAATCTTAATGTTTATGGTGTTTATTAACATCTTTGCTGTAATAGTGGGCCTAGCGATGGCATCTGCGGGAAATACTGAAATGCCACAACAAAACTTTATCCTTTCCTTGTTTATTCCTGACAGTCAAATGGCCATTGTAAACATAACTAGCACTGAACAGTTATTATTATCTCAAAACTTTTCCGGTGTCGCTAATAATATGACAACACAGGAAGGAGGTTCTTTTGTTAGCGGAACCTCTGGGATAAGTTTCTTAGACGGAATCAAGATGGTAATAGGAGTAATCTCTTTGATAACCCCGATACCTATATTCGCGTTCGTATTCTCTGCCGGGTTCCCGCTGATAATTACCATTTCAATAATTCTTCCGTTGTTCATATTGTATATAATATCTCTGGCAGAATGGATTCGTGGGGCATCGCTATAATGGCAACTATTGTAATAATAGATTATTTAGCAGAAGCTCTTGTCGCAGCATTCGGGAGCCTTCTTATAGTTGCGGCCATCTTTGGTTTATTATTATTTATATTGCTAACAGTGACTCTTAGGATACCTTTTAGTATGGCCATGCTAATATTCTTTTTTATAGCAGTAATTTTTATAGCTTACTCTGTGGTATTGCTATTGTGGTGGCAAATACTACTTTTAGTGTTGTTAGTATCATTGATAGTACTATCATCGTATAGTTCAGCCCTGATGCAAAAATGAAAATAATATGGAAAGTAACAAAACGGGACGCCATTGCAATTTTCACTCTTTTTTTAATACTTCTATTTGTTTTTAGTGTCAGAACCCATAAGGAGGACTTTTTGTTCTACCACGAGTCTCCCGAGCAAGGTTATACATGGAATGGTTCGACCCCCGAGTACGTATGTGAATCAGATTATACAGGGATGAAATGTAACTGGTTGAACGTCCCTATTGGCTTTGAGAACGTCACTGGGCGTTATAAATGCCCCAAAACTTATTTTATCTATGAGAACCAGACAAATCTTTCTATAGCTCTTTTGCTCATAGCTTTCGGTCTGATGATAAAGAATAGAAAGAATATTATTAAAATGTTCAAAAAGCTAAAGCGAGATCTGCCAGATAAGCTGTAGGAAATGCGAACAATGGTAATAAGAATTAAATGCGATAATTGTAAAGAAGAATTTGAATATAAAACTCTGGCTTTACCAACGGGAGACTTAAAGTATTGGGTTTGTAGGTCTTGTAAACACAAAGGTGGACTTATAGGAAATACGAACATTTAAATATTTGTTAGATAATTGGTATTTGTGAAAAGTAAATGTGTGGTGAAGTGAAAACCTCATTACTTTAGGGCAATGGAGTGGTAGGCGTAAAGATTCCATTTTATATAACGAGTGCAGTTGCCATTGTTCCCTTTTTTTTCTTAATTCTACTTGTAGGAAATACGAACTCAAACACCTATAAATATATAAACCCTTAGCATATACGATATATTATGAAGATACAAATAAACTTCCCAGATGAGTGGGATAATGCTTTAAGGATTTATGCGATTAATTGTAAGTTCAAGACAAAGGCAGAAGCAGTTGTTGATCTAGTAAAAAAACAACTAGAATCAGAACAAGATATGTTCACAATGACGAAATCATCAAAAAAATCTGATTACATTAAAAATATATAAAGAACAAAGGAGACACTAAAGATGATGAATGATTTAGAAATGATGGAATCGAGCAGGGATGCTTGGATGAAAAGAGCGTCTATCGAAATATCTAAATTCAACATTATTGAAAAAGTTCTTGGGATGTTTGAAATAAAAAGATTAAATAAGATTGATGAGTACATAGAGAGTTTGCAAGATGCAAACCTCGGAGACACAAAAGATGAAGAAAGAAATATTTAAATGTCCAGAACATAACAAAGAACAAATTGCTACTTATCATAAAGATAGCAAACACCATTCTTTGTTTAAATGTGGTTGTATTTGTAATAAAGACGGTGGTCGGGAAAAACAGGAAGGGACTGAAAGATGAATCTATTTAATTATGAAATCAACTTAACAATTAGAAAATATGTAAAAGGCACTGGTGGAACTATTTTAATATGGGGTACTGAAAGATGAATAAAGAGATTATGAAAACGAGAGTTGTATCAAGGAATTTATTTCTAGATTTCACAAGCCATATTAGAAATGCTCTGGGGAAAAGATTAATTCCTTATGAGAAAATGTTAGTTAAAGCAAAAGAAGATATTTGGAAAGAATTAAACGAAGAAAAAATAAAATTATCTTGGTTCAGGTATGAAATAACTCCCTTGACTTCTGGGGCATTAGTTATTATGCTTTATGGGGAACGAAAATGATTGGCAGAATATTTGTTATAGTTGTATTATTATTTGCTTTTGTAGGCTCTTCCCTTTATGAGGATGGAGTTTCTGAGAAAGATTTTTATAATATTTCAGAATCAACCGACTATGATTATATGAATTTATCTGAAACTTTTTCTAATCAGGGAAATAATGAAAATAATAGTTATATTGAAAGAGGTGTTTACAAATATATGGATGCAACCGCTTTTTTAATTGTGGAAGGATCATCCGAGGCCATGAGCTACGGATATGAAAACCCGCGAAAACCATACAAATTCGCAATATATCTTACGATTTTGATGCTCTTTGCAAGTCTTTTGATCCCTGTGATCTATCTAATAGTATTCACATATTTTGCATTTGAATCATTAGTTTTATACATTATAGAAAAAACTAAAACAAAAGCGAACCTTGGAGACACAAAAGATGAATAGGGAAAAATTAGTTAAGATATGCAATGAAAAGTCTTGGGAATACGCAACTGGTTATTTTGATAATAATCTATTAGTTGAGAAAAAGGAATTGATTAAGAAATGTATTAATATGGGGACAAGAATCGCTTTAGAACAAGCAAGTATAAATGTGAGGGGTGTGTTTGATGAAGATACTTAATTTATATGCGGGCATTGGCGGAAATAGGCATTTGTGGGGTAATGATATTAAAGTTACTGCTATTGAAAATAACCCTATGATTGCAGAGGAATATGAACGGAAGTTTCCTAATGATAAAATCATTGTTGCTGACGCTCACGAATATTTGAAAAACAATTATATGCACTTTGATTTTATTTGGAGTAGTCCACCTTGTCCCACACACTCAAGAATGCGTTTAAATCATAAGGTTAAAGTTTTCCCTGATATGAAATTATATCAAGAAATCATATTTTTAAAACATTTCTGTAAGAATAAGAATTGGATTGTGGAGAATGTTATTCCTTATTATGATGCGTTAATTAAGCCAACAGTAACGTTGCAACGACATCATTTTTGGAGTAACTTCCCTATTTCTGAAAAGAAGTTTGGGGGGTGTAATGTTGGTAAGGCAACTAAAGAAACTCTTAGCGAGTATCATAATATTGAATTACCTATGTGTAAAGACCAAAGGAAACTATTACGAAATTGTGTTAATCCAGAAGTTGGTAAACACATCATAAATTCTGCGTTAGAACTTGAAAAGGCAAAAGCGAACCTTGGAGACACAAAAGATGAAAAGAAGAAACACTCAAGATATGATGATGAAATCCCTTGTGATTTATGCTATGAGGTGGAAGAATGAAAACTAAAACAGCATGGAAAGTACTTAATAAAGGGATGAAATCATCTCACGGAAACATAATCTGGAAAAAAGGAAAGTGGCAAGTACATAAAGGCGATATAGAATTATGTAACTCAGGATTACACGCAAGTAAACTATTGGTTGATGCGATACAATATGTAACACCTGGAATTATCTGTAAAGTTGAATACAAAGGAGATTATAAAGAACAACAGGATAAATTTGTTTGCACTGAAATGAGAGTTATAGAAACTTACAGATTTACAAAAAGAAAAGCAGTTGAATTTTCCATCTATTGTGCAAGACAATGTTTAAAGAACTTTGAAAAAGAGCTCCTAGATGATAAAAGACCAAGGAAAGCTATTGAAGCTGCCGAGAATTGGTTAAAGAACCCAACCAAGAAGAATATACAATTAGCAGAGTCAGCAGCACAGTCAGCAACACAGTCAGCATGGTCAGCAGAGTCAGCAGTATGGTCAGCAACACGGTTAACACAGTTAGCAGCAGAGTCAGCAGCATGGTCAGCACGGTCAGCAGAGTCAGCAGTATGGTCAGCAACACGGTTAACACAGTTAGCAGCAGAGTCAGCAGCAGAGTCAGCACGGTCAGCAGCAGAGTCAGCAGTATGGTCAGCACGGTCAGCAGCACGGTCAGCAGCAGAGTCAGCAGCAGTATGGTCAGCAGCAGTATGGTCAGCACAGTTAGCTTCCATGAAAAAAGGATTAGAGAAAAGATTACTTAAGATAATAGGAGATGAAAAATGAAATGTGAAAAACACAATATTGAATTATCTGTTGGTGGTAATGAAAGAAACATTAGAGGTAGCACTATTAACACTTCTATGATTAATGTTGAAATGAAAACTTTGAAAGCAACACTCAAAGACCCTAAGTTAGGCCTAAAATTATCAGAAAAGAAATCTGCGATGGCTAATTTAGAAGTTGACGAGATGTAATTCTAAGAAAAATAAAAAAAGGGAGTTTCTAGTTCCCTGAAGATAAAGCTTGCTTATAGTTCTCAACTGATATGAAAACAGTACACATTCTGCCAGAAACTCCGGGTGTTTTAGCCAAATAGCGTATTCCCCTAGACCCCTTTACTTCTTTTACTTCATATTCATTAGTTTCGAATGTATTTTTTTCTTTTGTGTCGTAAAATTTTAATGTTGCTTTCATCTAGCCGACACCTTAACTTTACCTTTCTCTTTGGCCTCTTCTTCCTGTTTTGGTATCATCCCAGCTTTATCTAATAGCTGTGCTACCATTTCCATCTGTTGTTCTAAGGTTTTAACCCTTTCGTGTAAGTCTATTATGTCTGACATTATGATTTTCGTTCATTGTTTCTTTCTCCTATTTGATAAGGTAGGCCTATCAATTACAGTTGTGGCCACAAAGGGTGGCACAAATGCTATAAATATGTACTTTCTAAGGGTATGCCCAACCTGTCTGCACGTTTGCGGTTACCTAAAAGTATACGCAAAAAGTTACCGTTAGGGGTGCTTGGGTCCACAACTGTTGATGCTATCTCTAAACATTGTTTGAAGCAAGTACTGTCCTTTGGTTGTGCTATTGTCTTTTTTACTATGTTCAACAGCTCTCTTTCTTGCTTGTTAAGTCTGATCTTGATTATTTCCCCTTCCACTGCAAGTTTCTCAGACCTCTCTTCTTCTGTTAGTCTTGGCGTGAAATCGTTTTTTCTTTCTATCATGTTAACGTCTTTATTGCTGCGTATATGCATGCACCCGAAACTACTAGTCCTATTGCTATTAAGTCCGCCATTATAATATTGCTTTAATTACTAAAATTGATAATAAAATGGTGTAAAGGAACAATAATGTATAATCTATATAAAAATGCCCGTCGTAAACAAAGAAAGGTATCAATTGCTTAAACGACCTCGGGTTCCGTATCATAAAACTAAGACTAGAGAAAAAAGTGCCTTCTGGTTTTAGGTCCATGAAAAAATCGTTGAACTTGTATGCGGGAGAGTGTTCCGTTTCGTGATGTATCGCCTTTAAATATAGTTTCGGGTTTTGCTTTTCAAGATTTTCATTAACAAAAATCATATCTCGTATTCTAAAACACAGTCCGTCCTTTATCTTAATTATCTTCAATTCATTTTCCATTTTGGTGTCATCCTCCAATTCTTCTCTATACATATTCTAGTACAACTCTTATATAAACTTTTTGTCTACATCTTTCATCGCAACAGCGATTCTTCGTAGTTGATCTTGGTATTTGTATCCTTTTCTTTTCTTACTTAGCTGTACTTTTCTTAATTCAAAATTCTTCTGTTTACAATCTTCGCAAACTGTACCTTTATTTGGACTTCTGAAAAGGAATTTACAATGCTTACATTGTCTAAGATACATTTGTGGAATCGAACCCCTCGGAGATTTTATCAAACTGTTTTTTATTATGTATTCCGTAATTAAAATATATCCCAATCGCTAACAGTTTATTTACCATCCCTTCAATTGCCTGGCCTTTCGCTGGAACTTCTTTAAGTTTCCTCCTTATTTCTTTTGGAAGTAATCTAAATAAATTAT
>Ga0222628_1000302_pt1 | contig 22925 bp, 40 predicted proteins | sample AntAcemetageno95_FD_179860 | JGI IMG/M metagenome (GOLD analysis project Ga0222628, IMG submission 179860) | Saline water microbial communities from Ace Lake, Antarctica - #95 | ecosystem: Environmental > Aquatic > Non-marine Saline and Alkaline > Saline | place: Antarctica: Ace Lake | collected...
TAAAGAGAGTGTTAGTAAAGAGGAGTTTTATAAAAGAGATGTAGATTATTTAAATTTAAATCATGAAGTTTGGGCAAGGTTTTCACAGGCAATGGATAAAGTTCGATTTACAACTGGAGATATTCTTAAAAATGAAAAAGGAGAATCTTATTGGAAAGATGAGATGAAAGATATTCATGAAGTGGCAAAAGATTTTGCTCGTACTTTCGATAGTTTTGATGTTTTGCCAGAAGACGTAAAAAGAAAATTAATGAGAAAAATATCTCAGTTTTGGCATATAGAACAAGATAAAATAAAAGAAAGCAATTCTAATCCAAAAACTTTAAACGAGCAAACCGAAGGTGTTTTAAATTATATATATCATGGAACTTACGATGGAGCTTTAAACCACATTCAAAAAGATGGAATAAAAATAAATGCTGCTAAAAACAATGAGCCATTCATTTCTTTTACTAGTGATTTAAATGTTGCAAACTATTATGCCAATGCAAAAGGTGGCAGTAGTCGAGGAGTTATTTTAAGAACATTAAAAACAACAAATTTTACATTATCTCCAAAATTTAATGATAACAATGGACATGAGTGGATTACGTCAAAAGAAATTCCTCCATCTAAATTAGAGATTAAAATAGGTAATAATTGGGTGCCAATAAAAAATTGGGATATTATTAGTAAAAGAATTATAACTTAGAAATTAAAATTACAATTCAACCTTTTTTATATAAGTTTTCACTAACACATCAATTTTATTCCAAAATCCCTCTGGCTTTTTAGTTTTAGATATAGATTCAATAAAATAATCCCACATTTCTTCTGGGGCATCTATTTTATCTAACATTACATCTAAAGAGATAGGTTTTTCTTCATCATTTGTAAATTCTAACATAACTGTAAATGTATCTAAATCAGTTGTTATTTTATCTAAAGAATAATCTTTGTACTTTGGTTCATCTTCATTTTTTTGATTCCAAGGCGCTCTTGAGTCTGCATCTGCTCCCAAAGGATAATTATAATTATCATATTCTTTATAAAGCTGTTTTTGAATTATTTTTCTTATTTCATTAAGTTCCTGCTCATCACTTGAAGTTAAATCTTCAAAATCTTGTTGGGCTAAATGTTCTGGATTTTCTTTTTGATTAAGTTGTTGTTTTTCTTCATCAGTAAAATCAAAGTTAATCATCAATTTTTGATTTCCTTTTTTTGTTAAAAAATAAAATATTTCTCCCCATTCGTCAGCAAACTTTTCATAAGGAACAAATTTGTTATCTATAAGTGTTAGTCCAGAGTCATCTATCATCTTAACATTAAATTCTTTAGTGCCATAACCAAAAATAAACATCATCTTTTGTTTCTTGATTACTTCAAAAGCACGCTTTAATTCTGGAATTCCTTTAATTTCTATTTCTAAACCCATAAAATTTCTTTATTAATAAATATATGTATTTTTTTAAAAGAGAAAATTTCAGGATATTTATTTAAAAATAATTAAGAATGTCAAAACAGTTAATCAATGAAGCACATATTCTCGATAACCTAAAGGAAGTTATTGGAAAGGCAAAGAAAAAAATAAGTTCCCAAAAAGAGGCTTCTGATTTTGTTAGTAAGATATTTAATATAATTAAAGATTTGCCCCACAAAACAAAAGTAAAAATTGCAAAATATGTGATATTTTCTTTTATAGGAATTCTAGGGATAACATTAGCAGTTAATTTAATTCCTAAAGACTTGGAGGAAATTAAACCAGAAATTGCTCAAATAGAAAGTGTCTATCAATATCCAACAAAATCTACTCCTCAACTAAAAGAGTTTTTAAAGATAGAAGAGGGTAGGGCTGGAAGCAATGGTGAAGCTGTATTAAAAGCATATGATATCGGAGATGGAATGATAACGATTGGTTGGGGACATGCAACAGAAATCAAAGCATCACTATTTAGAGTGGGAGATAAAATAACACTACAACAGGCGGAAGATTTTTTAACTAAAGACATTGAAAATGCAGAAGATGGTTTAAATAGAATTCTCATTGCATGGGAAGAGCAGGAAATAATAGTTCCAATAGACCAGAATATGTATGATGCAATGGCATCAATGATATATAACATGGGAATAGGAAATTTTAGAACATCAGAATTTATTCAATTGGTCAAGCAAGATAAAATGGATGAGGCTCAGGAGAAAATAAAATCAACTTACATAACCTATTCTGGTCATAAGCCAAGGCGTGAAAATGAATCTAATATGTTTGGAAAAACAAAGAAGGAACATGGAGAACGAAAAGCAAAGGTAAAAGAAAAGATTCGTAAATATGTACAAGAGTCCTTAAGTGTTTTAAAATAAACATCAAATTAGTAATGTTTTACTTGATGTTTTTGTGATTTTTTTGTATCTTTGTATAAACTCAGCTATAAATTTAAAATACACAAAACAAACATGAAATTTTTATTCGCCTTTTTCCTTTTATTTTTACTTTCTAACGCTACTCATTCACAACACTCAACAAAAATAGACTGTGAAACAATTACGGAAGTATTTTTTTTAGACGGTGGCATATTTACATTTAGTTTTGACAAAACTTGCACTTATGAAATATTTAAAAAGGAATTGATTAAAGTGACTTTAGTTATGCCAACTCAACAAGGATTAAAACTTGTTTATCTTCGCCTTAACAATAGACCCAAGCGTTTAAAAAACCCTAAACTAATATTTTTCAATAAACGATTAAGAATAAAAATGAATAAAACAAATATGTGTTTTTAAATTATATCCTTAAAATAACATAACTTTTTTGTTTTTTCTTCGTATTATTAAATAAAACCTAAAAATTATGTTGTACATTAGTTCATTAAAAAAGAATCCTCAGGGAGAAATTGAAAGCGTGAAAGTAATTTATTCTCCAGAACATCCAGAAATTGAAATGATTTTTCCTTTTTCTCAAATGTTTGATAGTATTAAAACAAAACAAATTGAATATAGAACCGCCATTAAAATAAATGGTAAATTTCAAGATGGAGCCAACTTACATATTCAAAATGGACACTTAGTAACAAGCGCAAACGGAACCGTATTAGACAATTTAGGCAACTTACCTCTGTTTGAATAAAATCATGAAGATAATAAAGTATTTGATTTTCTTTGCAATTGTCATTTTTTCATTTGGTTGTGAAAATACGAATTGTGAGTATGTAAATCCAAATTACAAAAAAGAAGATGCAGCCGTTCTTATGTATAAAATTACCTATGCTCAATATTATACAAAAAATAATGTTTTAGAGTGCATACAATATCCTTTAGATAGCGTAGGGCTGCAAACAAGGCACAATATAACTTGGGATGAAATTCTTAATTTGTACGCAAAGAGAAAATGTCCAGATAATATTAAAAATTGGATAAATGATAGCATTAGAAAAATAAATTTCCCCGCTAGCTATTATATCGTCCAGAATTCAATGATTCTTAATGCACCACGATTCAAACGAGATACCATAATATTTACTGATACTCTCGAATATAAAAATATGGGGGGAGTAAATATGGTTTTATATTTTTCCTATGAATCGTCTGAATTTCTTGAAAATAATAAAATTGCAATAGATTTAGGTTATTGGTAAATAAAAAACCACTTGCTGTAGCGAAACTGCAAGTGGCACACTCATAGCCGTAGCTATAACGGTCCTAAACCGTATGTTTTAAATGTTTTTTGGCTTTATTTGATGTCTCTTTGCCCATTTCCCATTTTCTAAATCAACAACGAACATTGAATTCCAAGGTACGTGTTGAACGGACTTCCCAGTTTCTTGACCATGCTCATCAGTCAACTCAATATTAATAACTTTTGAATTTCCGAAAACACTAGAAACCTCATCTCCGACAGAGAGCGTTGTGCTTTCGTAATTTTCATTGATTAATTTTCTTATGTAACTTCTAATTATATCTGACATTTTGAAACTTTTTAAATAATATTTCGTATAACAATAAATAGACATAAATTATAAAAATTGAAATATGAAAATAGAAATTATTCCTAATGAACAAACTCCATCTGTCCCCTTTATTAAAAATGTAGACAAATGGATTGGTGAACATAAAGAACTAATTGAATCATGTCTTAATTTTATTAAAAATAAAGACCATGCAATAGGTCTAGCAGCAAATCAAGCTTCGGTTGATGGCGAGAGATGTATGGAAAGATTCTTTTTAGAAAAAGATGTCCACACAAAAGAGTGGGAGGTGATAATTAACCCCAAGATAGTTGAAAACCTTGGATTTGCAGAGGGCTGTGTTGAGGGATGCTTAACATGGCAGGAGAAAGATGTAATTGCTTACAGGTACAGACGTATTAAGGTTGACTATTATACCATTGGGGGTGAATATAAAGAAGAAACAATTATTCAATTTCGTTCGCATGTATGGCAACATGAACTTGGTCATCTTGATGGTGTTGAAGAGCGTGTTGAAACACCTGGTTCTGTTTGGTTTACAAATAGAGAACTTCAAAGAAATGAATTGTGTCCTTGTGGTAGCGGCAAAAAATATAAAAAATGCTGTCTTCCATTTGAGATAACCGACTATTCTCTTCCGAGAAGTTTAATGTCTCCAGAATACAAGAAATGATTGAAAAAATTAAAACAGAAAACAATGAGAGTACTTCATAAAATATTAACATACGAATTTGATTCTGAAAAAGAATTAGAATCAGAAATAAAAAAACAAGAACAAACAGAAGGTTGGGCAGTTAGAGAAAAAGGGGAGATTGTAAAAATCGCAATGACTGACAAATTTTACTGTACAATACACTATAGAATTAAAAATCATTAAAAAGATTTATTTTATGACAATAAAACAAATATTTGATAAAATCACAGCAGAATCATCAAAAAATTCAAAGATTGAAATTTTAAGAAAATATTCAGATAATGAATTATTAAAAAGAGTTTTATATATGGCCAACTCTCCTAGAATTAAATTTTATATAAAACAAATTCCAGAGTATACTTTTTTATGGAAAATTACAGGAAGAGATAATTCTACTATTCTTGATTTGCAATATGCATTGTCTAGTTTAGATGAAATAATTAACCGAAAACTTACGGGACAAAAAGCTATTGACCATTTAATTTCATTATTAGAACGTTTATCTGAAGATGACGCTTATGTTTTAGAACGTATTATTGATAAGAATTGCAAAATTAAAATGGGTGCAAAAAGTATTAACAAGGTTTTTCTAGACTTAATTGAAATAACTCCTTATATGGGAGCTTTATCTTTTTCAATAAAATTAATAAAAAAGCTTTTTCAAAAAGCAAAAGAAGTTGTCAGTCAAGTTAAAATGGATGGTCGCTACTGTAATACAATCATAAATGGTGGATTTGTAGAACCAGAAAGCCGTCAAGGCGAACCTACTATTTTTAGTTATACCCCTAAGTTCATGAAAGACCTTGAACTTTTCGGAGATTGTGTTTTAAATGGAGAATTGACTATTCCAGAAATCCTACGTTACGAATCAAATGGAATTATAGCATCTTTAATTAGTATTGGGAAAAAATTTGAAAAGGGTGAAAATATTGACAAAGAAATAGAAAAATTTGAAAAGAAACATAAAATAATTTATGAGTCTGCTTTAGATTCTATTGTATATACTATTTGGGATACAATTACATATGAAGAATTTTTGGCTAAAAAATCTTTAACTCCATATCGCCAAAGGCTTATGAAATTAGGGGACTTATTTTTAAAAGGATATGAAAATGATGTAAACTCTATTTCCATAGGAAGGGAAGCCAACACGGCAAATCGCATTATTGAAGGTAGAATAGTTACAACGTATGAAGAGGCAATGAAACATTTTTCTGAAATGTTAAACTTAGGTGAAGAGGGAACTATTCTAAAAGATTTTGATGGAATTTGGACTGATGGAAAGCCATCACATCAGATAAAATGCAAACTAGAAATTGAAGTTGACCTTGAAATTATTGAATTTAATTATGGTGACGAATTTTCTAAGAATGTTGATGTAATTTCGTCTTTAACATGTCAAACATCTGATGGTTTATTGAAAACAAGAGTTCAGGGATTAATGGAAAGTGATATGGAATATATCACAGCTAATCAGAAAGAATTGCTAGGCACGATTGTAAAGTGTAAAAGCAGTGGAATATCACAAAACAAAAAAGGTGAATACTCTTTTTTACATCCAGCTTATAGAGGCTCTAGAATTGGAGAAAAAGACATTGCAGACTCTTTAGAAGAAGTTAAGCAGATTGAAAACATGGCAAAAGGACTTAAATCAGGTTTAGATAGCTAATTATGAAGCTTTTTATCGTATTATTCGTATAATATAGAAGAAATAAAATAACATGAAAGATAGAAAAGGTAAAATTGATGAGTTAATTAATTATGATTCTTTAGCAGAGGCTGAAAAAATCACAAATAAATCCTATAAGGAAGATGATACAACAGGCTGGATAGGACTAGCGCTTATGCAAGAAAAAGCAGTTGAGTTGAATAAAATTATGGATGAGACAGGTGATACAAAGTTCTCTGAAACAGAAGAAGGTTATCTCAAAAAAGTTGAAAGTTTTGGCTTTAAATCAATTCTTGTTTTACCATTTATTAATGAGAGAAACAAAATAGAAGAAAGATTTCACATCTTATTTCACTATGATTATTCTATTCTTTTAGCATTTGACACTTCTTCATGTGAAGATGATGGAAGTTTTGCAAGGGCAGGAAAAGACGTTCCGCCACCGTCAGTAAATGGGGGTAATTTTTATTATAATTGGTGCTATGGAGGAGACGTTGACACTTATAGAATAACTCAAAATGGCAGCAATATAAGGCATGGTGAGCATAATCCAGATTACTATACTAATTATTTTGACGAAAACCTTTCTCCAGTATTGATTCCGAAAGCGGAACTAGAAACTAACGAAGATTTCCAAAAAGTAATAAAGGAACAAAAGTTAATGTTAATTTATGCGGGGCATCACGATTGTCGTGAAGCTGTAAAGCATAATATAAGCAAGTTTTTGGAGAATGGAACTTTCTTAAAGACTTGGAAAGAACGACCTTTCTTGTGGTTGTTACATCATGCCGACACAAAAGATAAAGGCTTTGACCATGAAAAAATAAATCAAGAGCGAATTGCAATGCTTCCACAAGATGTGCAAGATGCAATTAAAGGAGAAAAAAATTAAAAACTATAATTATGATAATGTATAGCATGAGCACAACTCAGTTTACTGAGACAAGCAACCAGGTTAAAGAAGCATTTCTTGAAGCGATGGTAAAAGAGGAAATAATTACAAAGGAACAATCTGATGAAATGAATCAATATTGTATGGTTGTATCTGAAAAGGGATATTTCGGAAAGATTTGGGATAAAATTTTTCTTAATAAACAAGCAAGAATCACAGTAGTTAAAATAATAAATTAAAGTATTATGATGAAAAAAGCAGAAAGGAATTTTTATTTAAAAAATGTGTTTGTGGGAATAATAGTAATGTTATTTTTTTCAGTTTTATTGTTAATAGCAAATGAAATCTCTGAAGGATTACCCCCATTTCAACAATATTTCTTTGGGTTTACATTAAGTACTGCGACAGGAATATATGTACATCTGAAAACAAAAATTGAAATAGATAATTTTAAAAAAGAACTTACAAAAACATAACCATGGGACAATATAGATTTTCAATTTACGCACATTGGCAACTTGGGTTTTTATTTAAAGTTGATGAATGCTCAATTGATGTAAGCATTTTATGCATTACAATGCATTTTGCACTATCCAAACATGCAAGAGGAGTGGAAATTTTTAACTGGTATAATAATTAATTATGGAAAAAATGTCATTTAAAGAAATAAGACTTCGCTTTATGTTTTCTGGAATTTCAAGAAATTATTGGCACTTAACATGGCTTTCGCTTGCACAGTTATTCGCATTTGTATTAGGTCCTCTAACATTCTTAAGTGCGCAATCAGCAAATCTTATAGGTTATTTTTTTGATAAACAAGATGGGAGCGTTCTCAGCAGATATAAAGCAAAACACACATTGAAGTTGATGTGGTCTAAATTTATGTGTTTATATGGTGTCATTTGGATTTTTTATCCTGACGCACTCCGTCAAGGCTCAATGCGTGAAAAATTACTTACCTTCTTAAAAATATTATACGTTGATATGGAAATAGCTCTAAGCGCCTTTATAATACTTTATATAGTGATTATTGTAGGAGCCAGAACATTTAAAAAACTAAGGAAGAAGAAATTTTCCTTTAAAGAAAAGATAAGTAAAGCTTCCACTAAATTAAAAGAACCAATTGATATGAATTAAAATACTTGGAATAATTTTTGCATTATTTATAGATAAAAACACTATGAAAAAATCTACGAAAAAAGCATTATTATTAATTGTATTATTTATCAGTCTCTCATTTCTATTAATAGCCCAAGGATATGATGATGTTTATTATCATCCAGAAAAAACAACCGAATCTGTAGTAATCGAAAAGAACACTTACATTACAAATAACTATTATGATGGTTATGATGATGACTTTTACTACTCTAATATGTTTTTTAAGCTCAATAGAAGCTCTTATTATCTTTTTTCGTTAGGTAGCCTGGATTTTTATTATGCAAGCTATTATCAGCCTTATTATGCGTATAACAACTGGAATTATTATTCATATTATCCATACTACTATAGTTATTATCCTACTCAATATTATTATAATTGGGATTACTGGGGCAATTGTTACAACCATAATTATTATAATGGATACAATAATGGATACAATAATGGCAATCATAACGGCAATAACGGCAATAACGGCAATAACGATTATTATGGTCATAGGAATTCTACGAATTCTACCAATTCTACCGCAACAGTTAGAAAACCTAAAACACAAACAAACAATAGCTATGTAAGGCCAACTCAAACATCTCAGCAAACAAAAAAGCCCCAAAGTTATACACGAACAAATAATTCTCATGTAAAACCACAAAGCTCAACTTATATAAAACCTAACAATACCACAAGAACTCAAAAGCCAACGCAAACTTATACAAAGCCTGCAAACAAAAGGCCAACGCAAACTTATACAAAGCCTGCAAGTAACTCTAGGGGGTCACAATATAATGCACCATCAAGGAGTTCGAATAGAAGTTCAAGCTCAAACAGAAGTTCAAGTAATTCTTCCAGTTCAGGAAGTCGTAGAAGATAAGATTTTTATTTCAGATTAGTTTTTACAAGAGGGCTCCTTTAGTAAGTGAACCAAAAAACTTACTTTTAATAAATAAATCATCACCATAACAATAGAATGTTATACTTCCACCATCTGTATTCATTGTATATCCAGAAGAGTGTCCTTCAACTTTACCACCAGCTTGTGTAATGGTTTTATTGTAAGTTCCTGCGTTAAATGAACTATCTTTAACTGTAAGTTCCCTTGCTAATATATTGCCTAATGCTGGCATTGTTATATTGTGGACAGTATCGCCTGAACAGTGAATAATATAATCTGTATCTAATACATCGTAAGGAGTAGATACAGTTAATAGTTTAACATCGGTTGCCCCTGCAACTGTTGTGTCGCTTGATTTTACATAAATGCTATCAAACATATCATCAAATAGCGCTGCTGTCATTATGGTTCCTGCTGACCACGTTGCTTTTAGTTCTTCTCTTGTTTTCATTTTATTTTATTTATCCAATTACAGCTTCTCCAATTACAGCTTCTCCAATTATGGCGCTTCCTGAATTGCCACCTCCGCCTGCAACGATTATTTCATCAGCATCAAAGTTGTCATATTCTTTTCCGTTTTCTGAGGTTTTTAATAAAGAATATTCATGAGCATTCAATTCAGTTCCAAATGCTGAGTGTTTTCTTGAAGAATACTCCAGAATTTCATCAGCACCTTCGAATTTTTTATCTAATTTTGTTAAATCATATTCTCCAAACCCGTCAATCCATATTTTAAAAGGTCTTCCCTCTGATGTTACTGTAAAATAACGTCCCTTTGGTGATTTGTTTCTTAATCTCATAGTTGCTTTTTTTATAAATAGACAAATTTTTAAAATCTCATAGTTACTTTTTTATAAATAGACAAATTTTTCTTATTCCAGAAAAAACTGAAAAAGAAACTGAATCTGAATTGAAATGGGTAATCCAAAAACTTTGTGAAGCAGAAGTTGTACTTAAAATAGAAAACATCAATATTAAGTCAGTTGAAATTAATGAAAAACCAGAATTGCTTGTTAAGTTTAATGCTATTTGTAATGACCATAAATATATGTATATGGTAAAAGCATCAGAAAGTAGGGTTGATGTAGAAGTTTTATATGAAGATGTTGTGTTAAGATTAGGAATAGAAAATGGACGTTTATATAGAAGCCTTAAAGAAAAAGGAACTCAAAAAACATTAAGTTCTACAGATGGAAACACAGGAGGAACGTGGTCTCTATTACCTCCATTTATAGAACCAAGCACTCAAGGTTCTAATGCCGATTGGGGTTACATGACAAAAATCATTGAAAATATTATCTTAGAAAAAATATAATTTTTCTTTTCTATATGTAAAATTTTCATATCTTTGCAGAAATAAAGATATGAAAATATGCCAATTTAAATCAATAAACATGGAAAAAATTTTAAATTTTAGCAATAACATTTGTTTGTTTTGTGGAGAAGAAGAAAAAAAACACTGGGATGAATATGAGTCTTATTTAGAATGTGATTGTAAAGATGCAAAGTTAGACCGAAGCATAGATGACCAGATTTGCAAATTGAAGCCGCAGCGACCTAAAAAGAAGTTTACAATAGTGCAAAAACCAATTCTTTATAAAGTAGAGGACTAATCTATTTGCTTTTCTAATTTTCTATAAAGAGCGAAGTGTCCTCCAATAGAGCGATTGTATAATAATACATAACCATTTTCTTCGTTATCGTTGTATAAAACATCATCATATAAAGCTAAGGTCGGAAATCCTGTTGTAATATTGTCATCATATTCCATTTCATGGCCTTGGTCCCACTGAGATAGATAATTCATAATACCCTCACCCTCTCCGTTCTCACGCATAGCCTCAATCTCATAATAATCTTCAGAACCATCTGGAACATCTCTGATTAAAACATAATGGTCAGCATCTGGCTCGCTACCATCGAAATAGTTTTCGTTTAAAAACTTTAATTCTTTCTCGATTTGAGTTTTTTGGCTTTCTAATAAAGTTTTTCTTTCCAACCTCTTAACTTCTTCCTTAATAAATTTCTTTAATTCCATTTGTTTCGCTTTTTAATAAATATTGCAAAAAAAACTTTAATACAAAAACTTTTCGTATCTTTGCATAAACTTAAAATAAATTATGAAACAATTATTAGGATTTTTAATTATTATTGGAGGAATATTAGCTGCCTTATTCTTAGGTGTTATAATGCTCGTCTATGGCATTTGGGATATCTTCCAAAACTGGGAAACAATAACCTTCTGGCAACTATTTTGGGATGTTATTATTATTGGAATCAGAGAAATTGTTGCAACTGTAGTGTGCTGGATATCAATAGTAGTGGGAGGAACTCTTATTGCAGCACCCTGGAGCAAAAAAACAAAGTCAAAAAAATATGGATTGGGAAAATTTTAATCTCTTTTTAAAGATTCATAATATTTTCCCTTGCAGAAACCCATTTATCACGCAGTGTAGATGGGATGAGCAAGGTTTGTTTTTATTAATATACGAAAAATATTTAAAATAGTTACGTAAATTTATTATCCTCATATAAGGTAATAAAGTAATGGTTACGGAACCCGCCTTTTTGTATCGTGCTTTTGCACTTATGCTCTCCATCAGGCAATAACAATAAAATATCCTGTTCTTCAACAGGTAAATTAAGTTGATTTAAATCTCCATCAATGAAAATGGGAATATCATAACCAGCAAGACTTTCTGCCTCACCATGAATGTAAGCCACATTACACTTCTTTTCCGCCAAATCAATGATTTCCCCAACGTTTTCAGGAGATACAATAGGCTCACCCACTGCACCCATAAAACCAGGTCTACTTGTTGTTATTCTTAGTTGTTTCATAACATAAATTTTATTTTCTCTTATATACGAAAAAAAATCTAAAAAGTTTCAATTATATAAAAAGTAAAACCCCCCATTGCAATAAAATGAGAGGTTTGTCTCTGATTTCCCAACCAGAGGGAGTATTATATTTTTGTGTAACGTCCTTTAAATTCTTCTATGTCTTCCTTAACCAAGTTAATGCAAACATAATTTTCTCCCGATTCTATAGCTGCAGCAATTCGATGATGACCATCTCTGCTCTGAATTCTAAATTCATTAAAATTTCCATACTCATTATCCTGAGCTTCCTTTAAATACAATTCAAGTCTTATAAACTCCTTAAATGCATCATAGTCTCCCTCATCTTTGTCTTCCCCATCCTCAACCTCAATTAGCTGAAATTTCTCTTTTAAACTTTGGGGAGTATCCAGTCCCCTAGCAATAGAAGCCTTATGTTTCTTAAAAAATTTATCAACTCCAAGTAAAGATAACAATTCATTATCGTCCATATAATCCTCATTTCCTAGATATCCATCCAGTTCTTCATCTCCCGCAGAAGCTGCTCCTCTGCTGCCTTCATAGTCTGTTTCAAAACTACCTTGAAAAACTGACTCTTGTTCCTCCATTATATTCGTAATGCCAACAACACTCCCAATTCCATAAGAACATTCTATTTCAATCATATCCTCGTGATTTAAAATCATATCCTTTAGAAATTCAATCTTCTCGGAGTCATAAATATTGCCATACATACCATCAACCTGGTCTTTATGAATAACAACCATCTGGTCGGGGTCTCCATACCAAAGAATGTTCCTTCCTGTATAATGAACAGAGCGCTCTTTTACATCTTCAGGTAAAGTAGGCTCAAAATATTCTTCCTCAAATAATTTAGAAATATTTTCCCTAATAATTTCCCTTATGATTATCTTTGCATCCATTATAAAAATAAATATTACATTTTTTGCAATGCATTAATGGTATCATTTGGTAAATCAGAATTGGACTCATTATACACGGTCATTGCAGATGTACCATCAAATACTGCAATTCCACCACGTGTTCCAATCAACCATTCTGTATCTGAATATTGAGCAATTGCCCCAATGGTATCATTTGGTAAATCAGAATTGGACTTATTATACACGGTCATTGCAGATGTACCATCAAATACTGCAAATCCAACGTTAGTTCCAATCAACCATTCTGTATCTGAATATTGAGCAATTGCCCTAATGGTATCATTTGGTAAATCAGAATTGGACTCATTATACACGGTCATTGTAGATGCACTATCAACCACTGTAAATCCTGTATTGCTTGTTCCAAACATCCATTCTGTGTCCGAATTTCGGTAAAATACTGTAATTAAGTTTGATGATAAACCAGAGTCTATGTTATACACGGTCATTGCAGATGTACCAGAAAACATTGCAATTCCTCCAGACCTAGTTCCAATTAAAACACTGGTTACTATCACAACAGGCTCATCGCCTCCGCTTTGCACAGATATAACATCGCTTGGAAGGAAGTTTACATAACTCTTTCCTTTTTCTGCATTACTTAATAATGAAAATTCATGTGCATTAAACACAACTCCATAATCTTTGTTTTTTCTTGATGAATATTCATTTAATTCATCTGCGGTTGCGAATCTGGAATCCACTTTTGTTAAATCATATTGTCCATAAGATTCAATCCAAACTTTAATTGGAATTCCATTTATTCTAAGCGTAAAAAATTTACCCTTTGGTGTGTCGTTTTTTAATATCATAATATTGCCTTTTTAATAAATATGTATTTTTTTTAAAAAACCAATTTTTTATGTATTTTTTTAGTATATTTGCAGTATCTTTATAAAAACAACAAACATGAAAGAGACAAAAGAATTTCAAAAGTGGCTGGAAGGTCAATACATATATAGCTCAGATATATTCACTGGAGAAATAAAAGTAGGAGAAATAGCATACTACAAAAACCCCGAGGGGAAAATAAAGAAAATATCCATAACAGCCAATACCCCAGAACGGGAAGAATGGAAAGCTGAAAAATTAATCGAATTTAATACAGAATATAAAGCTCTTGTAGAAGAAACAAAAGCCAAAAAAGAAGCAAAGAAAATAAATACCCGCACAATGATGGGGCTCCTAAAAAGACATTCCCAAAACAAAGGTAAATACGACATCTATAATGAATCGGAAGAAATAAAGAATTACTATAACAAAAAAACCAAAACTTTATGCATCTTTAATAAAGAAACAGAGGTTTTATTTGCTTTGGATTGCGAAAAATTATTCTCAGAAAGAAATGCAACAATGACATATTGCACCAAATCTTTTTATGATGAAAATGAAATGACGATAGTGTATGAAGAAATTTCATTTACAGGAAAAAATTATGTTAGAGAATTTGAAATATTCTTTCCCGAAGATGTTGATAAAATTTTTGAAGCTATAAAAACATTCGAAAGCAACTTCGTGACAGATAATCATGAAGAAATAATCAATCGTGTAAAAGGAAATAAAACCACATACGAAACATTGTTTAACTCAAATAAATACTTAATTAAACAATCTCAACAAATCTTGGAGGAAAAATATAAAAACAACCCCGAAAAGATATTGAAAGACTTAATTAGTCCAGGAATATTAGAAGTGTATCATAAACTTAAAAAATAATTATTATGCCTTATTGCCACATCAAATTTACATTTAATGAACACATTGAAGTAAATGAAGAATTAGTAAAGAAAACTCAGGGGGAATTTAGCGATAGAATCCTTGAAGAATTTGAATATGAAGACGAATGTATAGACTTTCTTAAAGAGTTTATTGAAGCTCTTCAAAAATGCGATAGTTATGAATATGACGGAAACGATAGGGAGCAGGCGATTTTATCATTCCCCTCAGAATTTCAAAATACAAAACTTGCAAAAATATTTGACCTGGAGATATTAAGCGAAGAATGGGATGACGAAGGAAGCAATAGACATTATAGTTACTCTTTCCAAAGTCAAAAAAGTGTGGTGGATGAGAAAATTAATGAGGTCAAGATTTTGGTGAAGTACCTACGTGAAAAAAATGTGGATGTCGAATTAACCATTAAAGGAAAGAAGATTTAACTATGAAATTTACTGTAGAAGAAATAAAAAATAGAAATAAAGAATTTAATGTTCTTATTTACCTAAGAAGCAAATCAGAAGCAGTGAAAACGCATTCTTACGGCTTAATGGATAATCGCATAATTAATTGGTATGAAGGAGAAAGTTATTATCACATAATCTCAGGCAAAAAATTCGATAATACTTATAGCAGAATCTTCTCACTTATTCAATTTAACGAAATAGATTTTGGTCCTGAGAAAATCACCATAGAAGAATTACAAAGCAAAGATAAAGAATCTATTCTTGTTCACTTGGGAAGTACAAAAGAGGCAGCGAAAATGTTTTCTTTCGGTTTAATAAATAAACCCATGACTGATTGGTATAAGGGAGAAGGATTTTATTTCTTAGACTCAGGTGAAAAAGCTTACAACAAACTTTATAATAACAAAATTTTTACATTTATTCAATTCTACGAAATAGATTTTGACATCAACACCATAGAAATTAAGGACGCCAAAAATCTAATATCCTATAAAACATCATCAAAACAAATGCATACATTGTATGATATGGTATGTGAACCATGGAGAAGTGACATAAAAATAATGGTAAAAGATTATAGACAAGATGTGTTTAGCGAGACAATAAACTTGCCGCATAGTTTAGTTAAGGCAATGTTTGATGCAGCCACAGACAAACAAAAGGAACAACTAGAAAAAATGTTCCCAAAATATAACCCGCAAAGATTTAAACACCTACAATTGGTCTGGTGTTGGAATAACACATTCCCACACAATAGGACAATAAGGCTTTGGAAAAAAAATGGAGTTTACTGTAATGTTATTGAAGATAAAGAAATATATACAATATTTGATAACTATGAAGCATACAAAGGAGAAATGTTGCCTTGGATGTATGGAATGGTAAAAGAATATAGCAAATAAAACAAATAATTATGAAATACTTATTAGTAATTGAAGGTGACACAAATGATGGAGATTATGTAACAGAAAATACAATAATCACCGAAAAGGATTTAGAAGAAATCAAACCAATTGTTAAAGCAATTAAGGCTTATACGAAAAAAAACAAAGATGAACATAATTGGTTCACTCAAGAGTCTCAAAATGATACAGCAGAAGAAAAGTACTCAGATATCTACGAAACAAAAGCATTTAAGAAATTTGAAAACTACGTGCCATATGGTGAATATGGAGTTCATACAATAGAATCAGTAGTAGTTAGCCCAAGTGCAAAAATTCAAAAGTTGCTATAATGGAAGATTTGTTTAACGATAAAATAGAACGAGACCCCGAAGAAGAAAAAATACTCCAAGCAGAATATGAAAAAATTGCAGAGGAACTTCTTTGTAAGTTTGGTCCCGAAGGAGCATTTGAAATAGCCGACAAACTTAACGAACTTGCAGGAAAAAATGTGGAAGCTGCAATGAGGGAAAGTTATATTAGTTGGGGAAAAACTGGCACCGATAATGTCGCAACAAAGAAATTATTGCACGGGGGTATTTAATTAAAAATAATACAATATGAAAAAATTAAAAACAGGAGAAGAAGTAATTTATTCAAGCAACCCATTTTGTGAACACTGTGGGGAAAATTTTGCTGATTTTGCCGCTGTAATAGACGATGGGGGAACAAAATGGTGTCTTACATGCGCAAGCTACGATATAGAGATACCTCCAGAGGATTTAGAAGCCATTAAGGAGACCGAAAGGGAACTTGCAATAAAATACTACCAAGAAAAAATTGAGGAGCTTAAAATGGCCTCAAAGGACAAACAAAATCACCTTTTATAATAAATTAATAATAACAATTAAATTTTACAACAATGAAAAGAGAACAAGTATTAGAAAAATTAAAGTCAGCTCAAAGCGAAATTAAAAAAATTAAAGCCAAAGATGCTTTTGTTTACGAAACAGCAGACACTTATGTACCTGGAGTAGGTTGCATCAACGACTTAAACAAAATGGAAGAGCTAGTAAAAGCTCATGCAGCAATCTCAAAGACCAAAGCAGACTTAACTGAATCTGCCAAAGAATTAGAAATCGAATTATCTGATGAAGAATTTGAGTTCCAAGGAATCAAAATTAGCGATTGGGTAAAAGATATCAAAAACAGAAAAGATGAACTAAATCAAGATGCAAAATTAGCGAAATTACTAAAGGCTGAAATAGTTTTGAAAAAACACCTTTCTGATGATGATAAATTTACAATCGAAATGGATGGTATCTCTGACGTTTTAGATTTTATCTAAAATTCTTAACATGAAAAAAGTAATAGCAAGTGAAGTTGAAGAGTTAAGGTCCCCTCAGGATTTTAACTCTTTGGCTAACTTAAAAGAATTGGCCAATCAAGAACAAACATACAGCGAAATCGGAAAGAACCTGCAAGAGTATAAACAAAACTTTATCAATACAATCTTTAAAACAAAAGTTCAAGTATTAGAGTTTATTGCAGATAAAGATAAAGATAAGTTCTACGAAAAAGAACCCGATGTACTTCCTGAGCTAAAACCTGGAGAGTACTCCTATAAAATGTATTATAAATCATTTGATGCATATTTAGAAAGTTTCTTTGGCTCACATGGAGGTAGAACCGTCTTAAGATGTTATGTGGACACAAAAAACTTTAAGTTAATCCCATTTCATGGATGCGATTTTGATAAACATCCAGAGTCATACTTCTCGGAAGATTATAGATTCTTTACAATCGTAACAAAAAATACCATTCGTGAACGGTATAATTATAATCGAGCAGTAGAAGAACATATTGATGAATATAAATTTGATGTAAAGAAAAATCAATTTATAGAACATAAATATCTTGGAGAACATAAACTTAAAAATAGATAAAAAGTAAATAATGGCAAATAAATTAAAGACAATATATTGGAACCCCAAAGGTTTTAAAGAAATAGACGGTTTCTTCGGAACTCAAGAAGACTGGAACCAAACTCTTGTTGCAAAAGTAAATGAACTTTCAGCTCAAATTCACGCAGCAACAATTCGGGGGGGAGCTACATGGATTGCATGTTCAGGTGAATCATTAGCTATTTTTGAGAGTCTTGAATATTTTCACATTAACGCTGGACCCAAGGGAGAAGACAGTAACTTGGACCTTGAGAGAATTGGCTTCCTAGGCTCAAGATACACCGTATATAAAGACCCCTACATGTCAGCTCGGATTATTCGTTTAGGAAACGGGAAAAAAACACTTGGAAAAATAAGCTTTGATAAAATCAGCGTTGAAGCCATAGAAGATGTTTTTTCGCTTTTGCCATATTTCACAATACCAGTAAAAGAATAAATAATGGAACGAGATTTAAAAAAATTATGCGAAGACGCATCAAAAAAAACAAAAGCCCATATAACATATAAACGATTTTTTTCGGATGCCCCAGGTTTTCAGCCATATATTGTTTTTTATATTTCAGGAGAAAGAGTTTTCGCATTAACATTCAGCGAAATTTTAAAAATAACACAAGCATATGATAGGATATCAAAGAAACATTTCAATAATTCAACGTCAATAATCGAAGACATGATAATTGAAAGGTATAACAATGAAATCCTAAAAAAAGATAACTCACTTTTATCTTATTTTAAAATCCCAGTAAAGCAATGAACAAAGATTTAGATGCAATATGCCAAAATGTATCAGCAAAATTAAAAGCTAACGTGAGATGGGTGCGAAACTATGATAGTGTTACATTTTATCCATATACCTACTTTTTCTTCGGGAGAATCAAATTATTAGCAATTAAAGATGAATACATTAGAGTAATGACGCAAGAATATTCTTCGAATACAATATCATTAATAATAGAAAACGCAATAATTAAAGCATATAATAAATCCCATAACGACACCGATTCACTTTTATCATTTTTCAAAATACCAATTAAGTAAAATAAAATGGAAAAAATACTCAACAAAGCATCAATGATAGCTCAAGAGCAAATAGGGAGACTTATAAGAATCAACCCCCACATTGTCTATAACTCTAATACTACTTTCACTACTTTGGTGAGTCTTACAGCGAGATTTTCAATTGAGGTAATGCCAAGAATTGAAATTGAGAAAGCAAAGGATGAAAAAGGTAAATTGAAACTTGAATTTGTTCAAAAAGGTAGAGAAATGTTAACCATATTACAAATTCCAAATGCTATGGAGGATTATCAAAGACTTTTATGCCAAAATAAAAACATAACCGTTTACTTCGTAGAAAAAATAATTGCAGAATGTTCAAAATATATTCGTGAAGATGAAGGATATGCAGAAAATAAAAAATGCTACAGCCTACTTAGAAAACTTGAAACAATATCTAATGAATCAATAATTATGGAAGGATTCTCAATACCATTAAAATAATAAATTATGAAAATAGGAAACCCAAAAAAAAACTTCTACTGTAGAATTACATGGAAAAAAGGCGAATTTGATATGCTATGGACAATTGACCGAAATTGTATAACAGGCAAATATGGCACAAAAAGAGTTCTATGGCTATGTGCATCGAATAAAAAACATAGAGAAAGAATTTGGGGCAAAGATTCATGTCAAAGTAAATCCCATTTCTGCCTGCAGATTATTGGACTCATTGAATTGGACACAGCACATATCAGTACGAAAAAACTATGGGGTAGATTATATCTAACCAGATTGTTTAAAAAAGATTATCATATATACAGCTCTGAAAACGATGTGCTAACTTGTGGTTGCTAAAGAGAAAAAAACAAAAATAATAATATGAACAATTCCGAAAAATACCTATTCGCTCACCATGGACGAAATACAAAACCAGACCTTCAAACTGTAGAAATATTTGATTCATACGAACAGGCACTTGCATACGCAGAGGGGGATATTATGTTTACAAACAAAGCATATGTAAAAAACATAAGCTACAAGAAAGCTACATGAGCTATTTAAATAAAACCACAGTAGGAGGGAAATATGGTACAGGAAATTATAATCAAAAAGGAGTTCTATGCTGGAAAATAACTCCTGGACTCGGAGCAAAGCCCATAAAGAGTTTTAAGCGGGATATCTTAACTAGATTAGAAAAATCAAAACTTTAATGGGTATAAAAAATAGAAAAACATTCACTACAGATTCCAATCGGTTTTCTACAGTTTATCCAGAACTCTTAGAAGAGTGGGATTATGAAAAAAATGAAGAACTTGGACTGTACCCCCAAAATACAAAATATAAAAGCAACAAGAAAGCTTGGTGGATATGTCATAAATGTAATCATAATTGGAAAACAGCAATTGGCTCTAGGGGAGGGACATTAGGCTCTGGGTGTCCAAAGTGTAACATAGGAAGCTACATAAAGTATGGAGACAATTATATTTCAACAAAATTCCCTCACCTTTTAGAAGAGTGGGATTATGAAAAAAACTCTCAATTAAAAACTGCAATGGGAGTTAGTGTAAATCCAGATACATATAAAGCATTTACAAATCATAAAGTCTGGTGGATATGCAAAAAATGTGGGCATAATTTCCAAATGAAAATAACACACCGAACCAAAGGAGAAGCAGAGTGCCCTATATGTAAAAAACAAACAATAAAAAATAGAAAAATCATTTGTGAGGATTGTGGGGTAAATTTTGACCACACAAAAGAATATAGGGGGGTAAGAAGAACAAAGGTGGTTTGCAAAAAATGTGGAGAAAAAAAACGCCTTCAAAAGAGAACTTTAAGATTTCAACACCCAGACATAATCCCATACATACACCCCACGAAAAATATAAATATAAATCTTGATGAATTATTAACAACAAGCAATCAGGAAATATGGTGGATATGCCCCCACTGCAAGAGAGAATCAAAAGAAGCTGTTAGTTATTTTATTAAAAGAAAAATATGCAAAAAATGCTTCTCTAAAAGCGCATCTTCAATAGAAAGAAAGTTTTTTTACTTTATCGAACAAGTGTTTGGAGATGATAATGTTGAAAACACATTTAAAATAAAAACTAAAGAAAAGAAAAGAAAAATTGAAATAGATATTTTTATAAAATCTCTTAATCTAGGAATTGAATATGATGGCGTATACTTCCATTCAAAAAAAATAAAACAAGATAAAGAAAAAAATAAAATCTTAAATAAAAATGGAATTGATATTATAAGAATTAGAGAAATTGGTTTGAGCAAAATAGAAGTCTTTGATATCATATATGATTATAAAAATAAAAAAAATGGTTTTAAAAATGCTTTAATATCAGTCATGTGGTATATACAGCAAAACTATAAACTTACAGTACATCAATTTGAAGTTCTTAAAAAAATAGCAAACTTAGATTTAGAAAAATATCATTTATCGAAAGAGTACTTAGTTTACCCTTTAAAGAAAAATTCTTTATTAAAAAAGAGACCTTTGATTGCTGGGGAATGGAATTATGAAAAAAACTTTCCTCTCACTCCAGATATGGTGTCATTATCAAGCACCAGGATAGTTTGGTGGAATTGTCCAAAATGTAAAGAAAGCTACCAGAGAATGGTGTCATATAGAATAAATGCACTTAATAATTGCAATTGTGAAAAAATACCTAAATTATTTTTATATAAGCAGAATCCTGAATTAGCAAAAATATGGAGCAATAAAAATAAAAGAGACATAAAAACAATCTCCCTACATTCAAATAGAAAGGTTTGGTGGAATTGTCAAACATGCGGAGAAGATTGGCTTGCATCTCCAAGCAGAATGCAAAAAAGAACAATGGGATATATGTGTAATACATGTTTAGAAAAATATAGAAAAGAATATGCGAGAAAAAAATCAATAAAAGTTAAATTTCTTGATTTTAAACCAGAGTTGAAAAAATGGTTTATGTTTAAAAAAAATAATTACAATACAGAATATGGAAAACTTTCTAAAGATTTAATGTGGTGGAAATGTCCAATCTGTGAAACTGAATTCGAAAAACAAATAGCATCAATGACACACAAAAAAGATGAAAAATTATGTCCAAACTATGGAACCCATAAAGATTATATTAAAAAAATTGAAGAGGTCAAAAAAACAGATTTATTAAAACGATACAACATAGAAAACAATTATCCCCAAGCATTGAAATATTGGGATTACGAACTTAATGATTTAAGTCCACTGGAAGTCTCTAGAACAACATTTACTCTTATTAAATGGAAATGTCCAGATTGTAATCATAAATGGCAAGAAATCCCAAAAGAAAGGCTTAGGAAGGATTTTATTAATACGTGCCCCAACTGTAAACCTAAAAATAATTCGAAAAAAGAAAAAGAACTGTACGGTACAACACTTGCTAAATTAAAGAAAAAATCTCTTTTAATTAAACATCCAATCATAGCTAAAGATTATTGTATAGAAAAAAATAAACCATTAGGACCTGAGTATGTACTGGGCGGCACAAACAGAAAAAAAGTTTAGTGGAAATGTCATAAATGTAATCATGAATGGGAAGAAAGCATTAATAATAGAACTCGTAAAGATAGAAAAAATCAAAAATATCCTTCTTGTGTGGGAAGACGTAAAATAGGTGGGGGGAAAACTCTAGTAAAAGTGGCAAAAAAAATTGGGGAAAAAAATTTTTCCAAGTCACTTTTGTAACATGCATAAGGATTTGCCTACCCCCTATATTATAAAAGGATACGTGGGGAAGTAAAGGATACGTGGGGAAGTAAAGGATACGTGGGGAAGTAAAGGATACGTGGGGAAGTAAAGGATACGTGGGGAAGTAAAGGATACGTGGG
>Ga0222628_1000304_pt1 | contig 22917 bp, 23 predicted proteins | sample AntAcemetageno95_FD_179860 | JGI IMG/M metagenome (GOLD analysis project Ga0222628, IMG submission 179860) | Saline water microbial communities from Ace Lake, Antarctica - #95 | ecosystem: Environmental > Aquatic > Non-marine Saline and Alkaline > Saline | place: Antarctica: Ace Lake | collected...
AGGTTGGAAGCGATTAATTGAAAACTTATGTAAGAACATTATAGCTCTTGATGACAGCGTTAGAGTGCTTCAGGTTAAACAAAAATTCGGTAGTCTATGCTTCTACTATAAAGAAGGTAAAAAGATTGAATGTAGAGCTGAAATTAGAGACTTAGTATATTTAGCACAGTCAACAAGTACCGGTATATGTGAAGTATGCGGAAGTTTTGAATTTGTATCTACTGATACAGGTCTTTATGTTCAAGCGTTATGTAGAAAATGCAGAAAGAAACTATTATAAATTTAGAGGTATAAATGTCTAAGAAACAATATAACTTATGGAATAATGGAATTTGCGAAATAACAGGTAAGAAATGGGAGTGTTTTGATACAGACTCTCAAGGTGGAAGAATGTATAAATCTAGAAAAGATGAGACAACATATTATGTTGACATAGATAGTAATGCAGACGGTATGGCTTGTCATCTTGGAACGATACTACCTAAATTTTTAAGAAGATTATTGTTTGGTAAATACGAATAGGAAAACAAAATGAAAAAATTTACTTAAATATATTGAAAGATGGTCGCCTTTTGATGGTAAATAAAAATGCTCGGGCTATAAATTAGTCCGAGCATTAAAAGTTTGTTGGCGTAATGTGTGGGCGTTTCACCTCTTCTCCGCCAACCAGATAGGAGGAATACGTTTCCACACCACTCAGATAGTTAAAGTATATATTATTTTTTGAAAAAAACTAACTTTTTAGTATAAATATTAAAATTTCTGCGTTGTTATTATTGATGAATTACTCTTATTTTTGTGAATATCTACGGGTGCTATAACTGGAATAAAACCAAAGCTTAAATCTTACCAATATCAATCCTAAGACACTTTATATTTTAAAACGATGCAATCTTGCTTTTATAGAGAGATTGTCTATTTTTGCCTATGCCTTGTAAGAATTACCTGCATTCTTTTTGCTAGTACGATGCTCCTTATACTTAATATATAGTAATATTATAATGAGGCCTGTTAGGGCAAGAATTTCGTGTGTCATATGATTATCTTCTGTAAAGAGAAGTCTCCTCTAGAATTCCCATTTTAGCTAACTTTTCATTTGACTCTCTTGAGCGTTCTCGCATAACATCGAAGAAAGGTAATGTAGATAAAGATTTATTAGATAACTCTATAGTTGTTCTAAGACTAACACAATCATAAGTAATTCCATATATAGCTAAACTATCTGTCTCTGTAGAATTTAAAGCTGTGCCAGTAACAGTAACCTTATCTAGTAACTCAATATCTAAATCTATTCCATCTACAACCAAAGTTCCACCTACTGTAGGTTTATAGAAAGTCTTTAGCTCAGCTAAACAAGCGTTCATTAAAGACACATCATTCTGAACAGTAAATAAACTTGTTGCTTTTTTAAACTCAGGACGTCTCACAACCTCTGTTCCACCATCATATAGTGTATCTGCGGCCACTTGAATAGGAGAATCTGAGCGAACAGCGTAAATTACCTCTATATTTCTACTTTGACTAAACTCGTCACCTTCACAATATATTTCTGAATCCCCTGCCTCTGTTTTAAATACTCTGGGAGATATTTCTTTATCCTCTGTTGTTCCATCTTCATTCTTATAGTTCTTAATAACAACTCTACAAGATTTATTTTTATCAGTTAATAACTTATCATTTAAAGTTTCCTTAGGCTTAAACATAAAATAGTAAAACTTATGCTTTTCACCATCATCATCGTCATATAAGTCATCATCTACATTATCATAGAACCAAAATATACCTGTTTGATTATCATTATCACTAGGATTTAATTCTCCGCCTCTAGTAAAACGAGATGTAATTTTTTTCTCTGTTATTTCAAAATCTCCTGTTAAAACTATTCTACTTCTAGAACGAGAATAATCTGTAATAGGATTAAAAGACTCTACACAATTATCTTCAGTTAAACTACCTACTGCATAAGTCTTTACTACAGAACCAGAGTCAACACCTTTAAATCTTAATCTTCCATATCTATCTATAAAATACACATAATTACCAAAGAAGTTTGTTGCCCACTCAAGTACACTTTTTAAAGATTGATATATCCACGTCATTGGAGGTGAATTAAAATCAGGAACATCTAATATCGCATTTGGAATACCTGCAATATTTAATATTTCCTTTAAAACTCTATCGTAAGACTTAGTAACTCCTGAGCCTTCATATGACGGTGGTCGATAAATATAATGAGAAGGAGTATAAAATTGGTCTAAAAAGTAAGTCAAGTCATTACAATCATATTCAATCTCAGTAGTATCACCTGTCAATACTCTTTTTTGAGAAGTAATGTAACCATAAAATACAGGCTTACTTGAATTAGTCGCATTAAATAAATATATGTATAATTTATCACCAATATTTAGAGAAGGTGTACTATCAAAAGCGACAAGCTCTTTTATTGTTGCAGAGCTTCCTTCAACACCTAATTTAACATTCTCTATGTATAGCGTAGAGGAAATAGGAAATATTCCGGAATTGGAAATAATACCTCCACCTGCGGCGATAAAACTATTATAATTTGAACCAGTTAAATGAACTGAGTTAAAAGGTAAATTTGAATTACCATAATTACTACTAAAAGTATTCATACCTTCATCATCTGAACCATTACCTGTAGAGCCACTAGAACCTACATTTTGATTCATGTCATTAACAGGGTCTTCCTCAAGGTCAGGAGAATCAACCATCTCATCTGGGTCTCCTGCATTAAAATTAACAAGAGCTTTGACGTAAACTAATAAATACATTGGAATAGTAGTTCCGTTACCTGAGCAAGAATTTAGACCAACAGAATGACAATCATTATTAAAATTCTCACCATCTGCGTCATCAGTTATTCCGTTATATCTAAAATCTTCCATTGTTTGAACTGTAGTTTGTGGAGGGTCTGTTGGTGCTGAACCGCCAACTACCACATCTTTCATATAATTATCATAATCTAGCGTAAAAAGTTCACTTGCTTCTGGATTATCTGACCTGTAACCGGCATTTATATTAGTTAAATTAGTTAAAGAATCTGTGTTCATATTAGTGGCCTGCTCTACACCTGCGGCATCGCAAATTCTAACAATTCCAATAGCATAAAATGCAGGGTCATAAGTGGCACGTAAACCTGCTAGAGATGTTTCCCAATCTATTTCTACATTTGTATCTCTAAAGTAATTCCAAACACTTCCATAAGATGCAACTGATTTACCGGCAATAGCGGCTGGTCTTTTAAAATAAGCCTTCGATGCAAAAGAGGAAGGATTTTGATACTTACAATAATATCTACTTATAGGAGCAAGACCACCTAAATTCCATGCACCAAGCGTAACTGTTCTTCCCATTCCACCTGTGCTATAAGGTACAAGAGCAGAATTTATACCGTCGGGACCAGTATAGCCTGTTATGCCACCTAAATGACCACTAGTAGTTTGTTTAGCTCTCCATCTCAGAGAAACAACTACAGGTACAGAATTTACAAAACCAGAATTTGAATCTAATAAGGTATATTGTTCCATTTTATATTACTCCATTCATATCGTCTAATTCCCAATCTTCGGTTTCTATATCTAATTCTAAAGAAGAACTTTGATGTAATTCTCCAGGTAAAAGTTCTGTTTCTGAATATACTGCAAAACCATCTCCACCTGCAATTTCATTATATTTAATGTAATATATAGTTGCGTGGGCGCCTGAAACTACCGCAGTTACATATATTCTATAAAAAGCATAAGCTGTCGTAGAATCTACTGTGTATGTTGTTCCTGAGAAATTAGGTAATAAAGGAGAATTAATTACTTCGTGTAAATCTACCCAAATATTTCCATTGTTACTACCTTGAACTTTCCACGACTTAGGTTTACCATCGTCATAAGCAGGTGCCAATGTATATTCTTTTAAAGTTTTCTTATCCTCTACACCACACTCATATCTATTCCATGCAGGCAAAACATCATCAGACTTCCAAACGGAAGAGCTAAGATAATCTAAAAGATTTTTTGGGTAATTCGTAGTATCATAACCACTCGCCTCTACGTTATCTCTAGTTACAGTTAATTCTCTCCATATATTTAGCTTAGTTAAAGTATAATCAGTAGTAAAATCCTTCTCTCTGCCGGCTACATCAATAACAGTAAGTTTAATTTCTTTGCTTGAGTCTAAATTTAAAGCAATATTATTTAAATTTGTTATATTGGAAAAAGTTGCAGATAAAATAGCAGTCCAATTTACAAAAGTTGCATCTGTAACATTAACTCTAACATCAACTATTGCAATAATAATATAACCATCTAATTTAACATCTTCTAAATTTGAGACAGATATAACAGTATCTATTTTCCACTCAAATAATTTTGTGTTTACATTAAATGTAAAAATATATCTAGCATTTAAAATACCTGTATCAGTCGGTGTTGGCATATTATAAATTGAACCATCAAAATAAAATGTTTGATTATCGCTGTATACATAACCGGCATTTACTGAAATTGTTTTTGCGGCTACATCAACGCTAACTGTCTCCATATCTCTTACAATGTTTAACTCAAATGTATTCGCTAATATATCATCATAATAAACTTCTACTCTATCTAAAGGAACATCATCTGTGTAAGATAATTTTGCATCTGTTCCAACATAATTCATTGCACAACTAATCTCACCTGTTATATAGTAAATACTTACATCTTCTTGAAATTCTATAGTAGCATTTCTATATTTTACAGTTAATGTTTTTAGGCCTTCTGTTTGAGTTGAGAAATCTATATCCATAGTATTAAGAGCAGATATTGCTTCCCAGTCAGACCACGTAGAGCCTGAGTCGAAACTATATTGATAATATGTTGCAGGAGTAAATACCTCGACTGTCTCTATTGCACCATAAACATAGAAAGGATAATCAGACATATGATTTGTTACAGTTGGATAAAAAAGAAAAGAATAATTTTTATTATTTAAATCTTTGGCCTTAATAGAAATCTTTTCTATAGTTGCTAATACGTAAGGTGTAATCTTTAATCTACTATTATAAAAATCACCGTTAGTTATTGTGTGTGTTAAATTAACTACATCACCATTAGAGTTTTCGCCAGTAACTAAAGAGACAGAGTTTAGTGGTTGATTAAAGTCTATAGTCCAATAGTCTGCATTTTTAAATAGATAATCTCTATTAATAGAAATTACTTCTTTAGTATCTTTTATATTTCCCATAAAAGCTTTCTCTAGTGCAAAAGGAAATGTCATTTCAAATACACCTATTTTTAAATCTGAACAACCATCGGCTACTTGCGTAACTTTAACCTCTAAAGTATCTTTAGGAAAAATTAAATTTGTCATATCAAAATATTCTACATCTTCATATTCAGCATTATCGGCAGTAATTGTTTTTGTGGTAATCAATACACTATCATCATATAATTCAATAATCGTGCTTCCTGAAGTTCCAGTATTCTTCATATTAAGAGTTAGTGAATGTAAAATACCCGAAACAGTTGCAGTATTCTTACTGTTATATATAGTAGGTGTTAAAAAATCAAATTCAAAATTAATTAAATTAGGGCAAAATCTGTGTTCAGGTTTAGATGCCCACTCTAAAGAAGCTGTTTTTTGAATATCATGTTGCTCTGTTCTCCACTCCAAAGAAGGTGTTTCCTGAATATCAGAAGTTTTAGTTTGCCATTCTAAAGAAGGTGTCATCTCATCTGTCATGTATATAGTGAAGTTTACAGCGACAGGTGCAGAAGCTACGGAGAATGAACCTTGCACATCATTATATAAAGCTTTACTTGCAGTATAATAATATACAGCATCATCTAAATCTATAGTTGCAATTCCGCCACCAGCAGTTAGAATAGGAGAACCAACAACAGGAATAGTTCTGCCTGCATCAGAATAAATTGCAATACTTACATCATCTGTAGCGTTTAAATCAGTAAAAGTAATTGTAGATGCTGATGTTGTAAGCTCTCTATAACTTTCAGGATAAGTTACTGTATCATCTATTGACCAAACACTAGGAGTTACATCTTCATAGAACCAATCAGGCGAAACAATAGTTCCGTTCTTGGCGTCAATATCATCAGTTATAGTTGTACCTGTTCCCTCATTACACTTCCAACGCCCTACTAAATCAGTAAGAACTTCACCATTTTCAAGTATAGTATTTCTGCTCTCAGCACTTATAACATTATCATAAATTAAAATTTCACTTAAATTTCCACGTATATTACCTGATGTACTCAAAGAACCAAAACGCAAATCATTGGTCATAGGAAAGTTTGTAGAACCTTGTAAACAAGTCAGCGTTCCTAGAAACACATTATCTAAATATACTTTTGCTGCATCTGCGGATGTGGAATCCATAGTAACTATTAAATTATGCCATCCAAAATTAAGCATACCTTTAGGAAAACTAACTTCATGTCTAGCCCCAACACCTGCATTAATAGAAAATTGACTCTCATCAGAACGAAGATATACTGTTACATCTTCATTCCAAAGTCCCCAAGATATTAAACCCACATTTTCAGTTAAAAAATCTGTTATCTCAAACTTTATGGATAGTGTTAATTTATTCGTGGCATAATTAGCACTTCCTACTAATACCTCATTTGTTCCATCGAGACCTAATACATTGGTTTCATTCTGTGAGTAAGTTACGTCACCTTCATCAAAAATCGCCCAAGGAGTAGTTAATCCAGAAGAAGCAGTTGGATAATCATAATTCGTATAACATAAAATATTTTTTAATTGTGCTGTTGTTCTTCCTTTAGCATTTCCAGTTGTAGTTGTTTGTGAAGAAGTTGTTGTGTCAAAGAAATTTCCTTCATCTACATAAGCATATCCAGCTTCTTCAGAAGCACAGAATCCTTTGTCTGTTGGATTAGTATCTCCTGTATATTCTACGGAACCTGACGAGAAACTGTTTATTATTCTACCTCGATAATTATTACCAACAAATCCACCAATATTAGTTTCTCCACCAGAAACTCTAGTTACAGTTCCCGTAGAATAACAATTTAGAATTAATCCACATGGCTTAGCAACAATTGTTGTTAAAGCACCGTAATTATATCCACAGAAACCACCAACATCTTTTGTTCCAGAAACATTGCATGAAGAGCCTGAACCTGTAACAGTTCCTTGACTAACACCTTCAGATACATTATTACCAACAATCCCACCAACTCTTTCAGTTCCTACAACAGTACCGGAAGACTTACAATTATTAATAGTTCCTCTAAGATGACCAGCAAGAGCACCTGTATTTAATTGACCAGTAACATCTACATCGGCTAAAGCTAGATTCTTAATAATAGAATCTGTTGTAGAGTACCCAAATAAGCCTATGTAATTAGTTCCACTTCTATCTATAAATAGATTAGATATAGTCTTTCCATCTCCATTAAAACCACCTGTAAACTTTACAGTTGTATCTCCAACAGGAAGCCAACCACTTCCTGTTATATATCCAGATTTATTAGTTGTAGGGTCGGAATAAGAACTATCTAAATCAAAATCTAAGTCATTCATCAATATAAAATAACTTGATAAATCATCTCGCATTTCATTTAGTTGTTCTACCGTTGTAATTTGATAAGGTGCTATTACTGTACCTGAACCTGAGCCTGAAAAAGCCATATATATATTACTCCTATTATAAATTCAATTTACTATTAATACTTAGATTTTACTCTATTATCTTTCATCCATAACGGTTGCAAGTTAGTATAATGAAAGCACTTGCGTTGTTCAAACTCTTTGCTTAAATCAAAAGAGGCACATGCCTTTATATGGTCAACTTCCCAGCATTTTATGTCTTTTTTATTACCATAATTATCCCAAGTCATATCATTTTTAAAGTTCTTTGTGAGATAATTCTTTAAATCATTTATAGAACAGCCTATTAACTCTTCTGTTTTGGCACTTTTATTAAAACCTTTTAAAGCAGAATAAAGTCTGCTTCGTAAATTTTTCTTTAATTTAAATAAAGTATCAGTATTTCTGCGTATCTTTTGATATTTCCTTTGATATTTAATAACATGTGCTTTATTCTCTGCATACCAGGCTTTAGCATAATTGCTTTGCTTTAGTTTATTTTCTCTTCTGCTCTCTTTCAACTTCTCAATGTTATTATTACGATATACTGCTGTCTTAACATTGTCGCACTTTTTACAATGCGGACTTATATTATTAATACAGCCTTTACGAACATAAAAATCTTTAATCGCTTTAATTTTATTGCATATATTACATTTTTTAGTTTTCATAAATTTAATTCTCGTATCTATAATGACTTAATAAATTTCATACTAAAAGTAACTACCTTTAAATCTTCTGCTGATTGCGTAAAACTCTCTAAATAACAATCAGATAAAGTCATTGTTCCGTTATCGTCAGATATTACTAAATCACCTTTTTCTGTTAAAGAAAAATTACTATCCATATTATAAAAATATTGTTCTAATTCAAATCTATGTTCTTTTGCAACTAACGCATTAACAGAGATTGTTAAATATCCACCACCTAATTCAGACGTTGGTCTTATTAAAACACCTTTTGCTTTAGGTATAATTCTAACATCATTATTAGCAACGTAATCAAATACAACAGAGGCATAATCACCTATGTCTACTGTTTTCCAATTAACTCTTTTGGTTGCATGAACGCTCATATTAAAATCCTTATTTTTGTCGCATTATTTGATTAACTAATCTATTCGTATTTTCTATAGCTTTTTTATTAGTATAAACACCATTTGCAAATCTAATAGCATTATCATTTAATTTTGCTGTACCCTCTTGCATACTGTCAATAGAATCCTTTAAAGATTGACCAGCAGAATCAATGGCAGTAAAATCAAGTCTATCAGGTGTAATAGATGCGCCTAATCTACGTGTGGTCTTACTTCCCTCTGCATCTGTTTTACCTGCGTCTGCAATAGTATCTAAGCCTAACTCTTCTCTTTTAGTCTTTACAGCATTTTCATTTATAGCAATTAAAGTAGTCTTTAAAAGACCAAATATTGGAAAAATCCAATCTAACGCACCTACACTAGGTTTAGAACCGGTATTAACCGCATGTTCAGGAGCGCCTTTAATAAGTCTACCTTCTGAGTCTTTTTTTCCAGCCACAGCATTTAAAGCATTATTTCCAAAAGGCGTTTTAAATGACATGCCAAATAACTTCCACTCTTCAGGTAATTTTAAATCTTTTGTTACGTTTCCAAATGCGGCTATAAGTTCTGGTATTGCCTTAATCAAAGCTTTACCAAATGCAACTGCCATACCTCCACCAATTTTACTTCCAATATTCATAAGCATCATACTCTTTGCCTCTAATGCTATGGCAAATCCATCTGCAAATACTTCTGCTAAAAACTTAAATGCACCGTCTAATTTCTTTAAACTCGCTCTTAATATATTTATAAAAGATTCACCTAATAATTTAAATGCCTTTTTTAATTTCTCAGGAACAGTTCCCTCAATCTTAACATATTCTACTTTAATCTTACCATCTCCATTAGGACGTAAAACAGGAACATTAGCAATAGAACTAGGGTCTGTAATACCATCTAGAGAATTTGCAAAACCTTGACCAAATATTTGCATCTGAGCCAAAAGAGGTAAAAGTAATTTAGAAACTCCCATAAATATTTTCTTGAATGAATCTTTGTGCATATCTATTTTTTGAAAAATATCGGTTAATACATTTTGAACGGGACCTATTAAAGGTTTTACAGCCTCAAAGAATCCATCAGCTATTGTCGATAATATAGCCATCGAAGTATTTTTAATTCTTTGCCACCCGATAAGAACAGTATCTAAAAATTTCATATACATATCTTTAGTAAGACTTGTTCCTTCTTGAGAGGCTTTTTGAGATTCCTCGACGATAGCTTTAAACTTCTTAAATTTTTCTATATTTTGTAAAATCTGCATCATTGGAGCACCACCTCTGATTCCGAAGGCACGTCCAACAACCTCTGTAGGTGCTTTAGCACTTATCTCCGTTAAAACATCAGAGAAAGGCTTTAATTTACCCCCAGCTAATGTAAACGATTGATAAACAGTATCTAGACCCTTTTTTAATGTATTTAAATAAGAATCCGTATCACCTAATTCTTTTTGAATTTCTTGAAATGCTGAGGTGTTTTGCTTTCCTGCAATAAGTAATTCCATTTCAGCGTTCTTTAATTTATTAATCTTTTGCTCTGTTGAATCTGTAGCCTTTTGTGCTTTCAGCAATGTATCTAAATATTTTTGTGATTCTCCATTTGCCTTAAACATATTGATACCGTATTTAGCAAATGCTGTGGTTGTTCTTCCTGTACCACCCAATAGTTTCTGCATAGCGGCTCTTAGACCGGTACCAGCTCTCTCTGATTGCATACCCGTATCATTCAAGGTCATCAAAGCGGCCGTAGTATCAGCGATTGTCTCAGCACTCGAACCAAATGCAACACCAGCTACAGGTGCTACTTTTTTAAGACCTGCAAATAATCCAGATAAACTAACATTAGACTGAGTAACTGCGGCAGATAAAGCATCAGCAAAAGTTCCCATATCCTCTAACTCTACATTAAAAGCTCTAGAAACTCCAATCAAATCATTTAGAGTAGTTTGAAATTCTTCACCATTTGCGGTAGCTAACATCAAAGCAGATGATGTTAAAGAAAATGAATCAGTTAAAGTAAGGCCAGAACGTGCGGCTGTAACTAGACCCTCTTGAATTTGTTGAGCTGTAAAACCTATTTCAGTTGATAATTCTCTAGCTAAAGATAAAGCTTCTTCAAAAGTAGATGCAAAAGCAGTTCCACCACCTGAAATAATTGCGGCTGTTTCTGTAGCTTTTAATCTAAGATTAGCAAACTCTCCGGCTAAACTTGCGATAGTCTCTTTAAGATTAGTAATAGTTTGCATACCAGCTCTAAATGCAAAGAAGAAACCGGCAACTACTCCTGTTCTAAAAACGGCTCTTAGAGAAGATTTTACTAAATTTGATATACCTCTTAAACCTTGTAACTTTCTCTTAATACCATCTATAGCTCTACTACCAACTCTACCTAAAGTGCTAAATGCACCTCGAAGTGATTTTAAGCTTCCTTTGAAACTATTCAAGCTAGACTTAGCCTGCGATAGTCCTATTTTCATGTTTATCTGTAGATTACGCTCTGCCATAATTTATGTCCTTTTAAAAGTCTATTGATTCGCCTTTAGCCCATTTTTCTTCAAATTTTTCAGCTAATTCTTTCATCTCTTCCGGAGACAAGTTTTTCTTGGAACTCTTCATTTTCATCCACATAGACTTAACTTGTCCCTTCCATGCTTCTTTATCCACTTCTTTATCTTTAGTAGAATCCGTATTTTCTGTATCAAATAATTTATCAATCTCATCTAATTTACCAGAAAAACCTGCGGAACATGCCACTCCGGATAATTTAGTATAAGTCTTCCAATAGGCATTTTGTCTTTTAGTAATTGCATTTACAAGCTTAGTAACAACATCACCAGGTAACTTTATGCAATACTCTAAAGACCAGCCGTATTCAGAAATTAATAAATCTAATACAAAATATAGAGTATCTTTATCTTTCATAATATTATTCAGTTAAAGAACTAACAGAACCCATTGATGTTTGTATGATTTTAAGACAAGCTTCGATAGTTAAGGCCTTTTTTAAAGACTCTTTTTTAATATCGTTATCTTCTTTTAGAAAATCATAAACAACATCTACAAAAAGGTCAATCTGTTTGTCCAGTTCTGCATTTTTCTCCATCTTATCTAACTTCTTTAATTTTGGATTCATTAATGCTAAAGTCTCTAAACTTGCTGGATATACTTTAACACAAACTCCACCTCTTAATTCAAATTCTGTTGCTTTTGATAAAACTATTTTCTCGCTCATGGTACATGCTCCTTTGTTAGGTCAGTTTAATTTGTTAGTTTTCATCTATGATGTAAGAATATTTTACAGTAATATAAAACTCATTATTCTTACTATCTACTAAAACACCTCTAGTTGGACAATCAGTTCGATAAATACTGATAATCTTAAAGGTGGCTGTTGAAAGATTTAATTCCTGCTTATTAACCAAAGTATCAACTCTATCTAAAATTAACATTAAATTAGAAAACGCATTTGTTGCTCGTCTATTTGCGCCTATTTCTATTTCAAAATCATCTTCTTGACCAGAAGTATAGTTTAAGTCTGCACCTAAACTTGTTTCTACAGATACATATTTTGTAGGTCTTTTAGTTTTCTCGGCTAAACTTCTAGCAAATACGTTTTTTGCAGAACCTAATAATGCAACTAACGCACTATCAGCCTTCAATACTGCTATTACTCTCTCTGCAATCATCTTCATTATTATCTTCCTCCCAAAACGACAGCTACATCTCTTGCTAAATTATGTCTAATCTTAGTATTATATAAATTTTTTAAATCTTCAAATGATTGTTGTGTAAAATGTTTTCCTTTATATCTTCCTCGTCTAACTTGAGTAAAAACAAAATAGCCTCTATGAGGAACTGCGACAGTAGATTTACTCCAAGCAGATGTGCCAAATGACATTGTTGGTGAACCTGAAATTACTTGACCACCTCGACTACCATATTCTGCTGAAAACTGATATTTAATTTCTGACGGAACAAAAACAGAACTTGTAAGAGTAGTATCATTTAACGAGTAACCTGCTGAGATGCTTGAACTAAGTTTTCCTGTTCCTCGTGAAGTTCTTGACTTTGAATATTTCTTCATTTGTCTTTCAGTATAGTTGGTCATTATTCTTAAAGCTTTAGCTGAGGTTTTAGATATTCTTTTGCCAGAACTAGCGAATCTATTAACATAGGTTGCTAACTCTCTATCATCTATTTTAAAATTTTGAACGCTCATATTAGTTTTCCATTCCTACTACTAAAACTTCTTTATGATGTTGTTGACCGGCAGAATCATCTACAGATAAAACAGAATATTTTTTTGACTCAAATTCTATAATATCATCTTCTTCAATATCAGCCTCGTACTTTAGAAAAACCTCTGTTTTAGTAAGTACCTTTTCTCCTCGTCGAGTAAACTCAATCATTTCATCTAATTGTTGAAATAAACAATCTTCCTCAGTAGTAATTGTTGAAAATGATTCAGCAGATGCACCCCACTTATCCTCAGTAGCAGAATCATACACTCTTCGATAAATAGTGCATTCCTGTGTCAATAAATCATTAAAAGCCGAGTCAGACATTATTCACTCCAAGATTCGCCACAAGCTGTGCAAACAAATGAAAATCCATCTTCTGTAACTACAAGATAGACTTTACGTTTACCGCAAATTGGACATTTTTTATTGTGTTGAAAAGTATCTTCCATAATATTCGCTTTCTTAGATAATGTGTCCCAAATCTAAATCAGTATCATTATCATTAATTAAATAAACTGTTCTTTGAATCTCGCTCTCTAAAACATCGTTATAGCTCTCTAAATTAGAAGCGGCAGAACCAAACTTTTTAGTAAATTTACCTATTCTAATTGAATTAACTTGTTGAATTTTATTCGGAGTAAACATGCTCATAGATTTAGCAACTAACAAGGAAACTAGATAATCGTGAATGTCTTTAGATGTATAAGCATTTAAAGTATAGGTTATCTCAACTAACTGTCCGCCACTAAAACCACTTGTATAATATACTAAACCAGAATCAGGATTAAACTTTAAATCTGAAAATAAAGTAAAATCTTGTTCTTCATTATCTACCTTTAAAGTATCTATTGTTTTAATATCTTTTGCATTTAGTTTAAAATATAAAGTAGCTCTATTTACAAATTGTCTCTGTGTCTTTGACTCTTCAGCAGATTTAAGACCTGTAACCAAAAAGAACTGCTTTACAGCCCAATCATAAACAGAATCAGAAATATCTGCGGTTTCGATGCCTAAGACAATAGCTACGCCTGCCTTGGTAATCATTTTAGCCTCCTTGAAAAAGTATTTCTAAACATTATTTTTTCCTTCCATCTACAATATAAAATCTCCAATCGGCATAATCTACTGTTCTAAAGATTTCTGCGACTGTAGGTGATTTTGTCCCTAACGCCTCAAAGTATTTCTTAGGTAAATAAAGCATACCTGCAAAATTATAAGATTTGTTTGTAGTAATTCTATCTACTTCAAAATTTGGTTTAAATAAAACAGTTCCAAACGTCTTTAATTTTCTAACTACCATTAAAGGTTTAGATAAGTCCTTCTTAATATAACCTAGAATTTTATCTTGGTCAATGTGGAATAAACTTGAATTTGAAATTATAATTAGATTTTCTTCTACAGGTGTGATACGAGATAAATCAACTTTTGCTCCCAAATATTCGCAGTCCTCTATTGCACTTTGCAAATAAGAGAGAATGATTTTGTCTCCGTAAGTGTGATTTCCATATATAAAAGCTTTCATTCAATTTACTCCTTTCAATTTAATCTCTACTATTAAATACAGTTAAGCCTATTAAGAAAAGACTACTTTAATCTATCTTGTAGCTCATTCCAAAAATAATAATGAGCATAGAGTGTATTTTGTCTCAATGTCTTGTAGTCCCAGTCATAAGATAATACACCTATCTTGTTGTTAGCTATGACTTTACAGCCACAGAGTATTGCTTCCCCGACAGCTCTTCCAAATGCTTCCTCATCTTTAGGTAGATGAATAAAATATTTATATTTATTATAGTATTCAGCTATTTTATCTTGTGGAATATAGCCTTTTAAGTTACAATTCTTTAGACATTTAAGCTGTCTTGTGAGATGTGATGCACCTCTATTAGAATAAAAATCTATATTTATGTCTTTGTTATTTTTTGCAAATTCAATTATATTTAATAAACCTTTGCCCTCGTGTATATTACCTACAAACATAATTCTATTTAATCTCTCTTCACCTCTATCAAAGAAATTCATAGCTAAATGTGGAGAAACTAATAACGAATCTTTTCTCTTATATAAATATCTCTTAAACTGGTCTCTATGTAAAGGCGATAGAAAAATATTAATTAAAGACTCTTTCATCATATCACTATTTTCCTTTAATACATGTATCCATCTACCAGAATCATGCGAATAAACAATATAGTTCTTGCTGTTTATAATTCTGTCTCTAGCGGACTTATACACGTCATAACAGTTACTAAATAATACTATATCATTCTCTTTTAACATACAAGAGCGTAGAGCCTTAGACTGACACACAGTTATATTATATCCCAAATCTTTACCTGCATCAATGATGTGAGAATCTGTAATCTCTGCACCACCTGCGGGAACATCTTCAGTTGTATGGTCTGCTATCCACAATATTTTTTTATCTTTTAAATTCATATTAAATATCTACTTCTCTGTAATCAGAAGTATCTTGTCCCTTATCAGTTAAATATTCTCTATATTTTTTATCAACATCTATTACAGTTTTAAATAATGTATTAGTGCCGAAAAACTTATTAATAAATTTACAATCTTTTGGTAAACATTTTAGACCAATACCATCTCTAGCCTCTTTCATATCAATATTCCATTTAGTATTTACAGAGTCTCTTAATTCATTGAAATCAATACCTAGCTTTTCACATTCCATTCGTACCTCTTCCGCAATAGCAATCTCTATATATCGGTAAGCATTTTCTAAAGGTTTTGATAACTCAGCTATTTGTAAAGAAACAAGTCTTAGTTTATCTAGAGGCATGTATTTTTTATAAAAATCAACAGCTCTATCTAATGCCTCTTTGTTATTTGCACCCATTATTCTATTTAAATTAAAAACGTGATGAGCTTTATCATTAGGATTATATCTATGAGGAAATAAAACTAAATCAATATCTTCGTATGCTTCCAAAATAATATTTGTATCGCCAGGTAACATAGTAGACTCGATTACAATTAATGGCTTTAATGCTAAATCAATCTTTGAAATAACATCTTTGATTTGTTTTGGAGTATACACAGATAAAATATAAATATCACATTTAGCCGGAATAGTGTTTGTAATATCTCTGGTTGTGAACTTTTTTAATTCCTCTATTCTGTATTCAGATATTTCTACACCAGATAAATCTATGCTGGTATCTTTCTTCAATTCTTTAAAAGTTTCCCAACCTATTTCGCCTAATCCAATTACACAAACTTTCATTATAGTATCTCCTTATTTGCTAATTTATCTTTATAAATATCAATTAGTGGTCTCCAGTAATCTTTTCTATACTGATGAGACTTTTTATCTAAAGGTGTTTTCCAAGCATCTGTATATAAATATGAAAGTAGTTCTTCAGATTTATTTGGAACCAAAAATGTCTTATCTCTAAACGTATCTAATTTTAAAGGTAACAAAACATCTTGTTTAATATTTTTTCCCATAGTGTAGAAATTATAATTACCCTTCTCGTCTATCCATGAAGTCCATACATCAAAAATACATTTCTTATTTTCCGAAAATATATGAGAATGACCGCAAAATCTAGGAAGATTACTGCCCTCACCGAAACTCTTAATTAAACCTAGATTGGAGCATATAATATTAATGACGAGCATCTCCTTATACACATCTTCAAATTTGTTATATCTGCTTAAATATGCTAAATCAACATCATCATCGTTATCTATAAAATCATTCTCTCTAATACAACCCAGTAGAGTTCCATAAATTAAATAAACAGGTACATTAAATAAACTACTAAACCATTTACAAAAAATATCAGTTTGATTTATATATTCTCTTTTTTCTATTTCTGAAATATCTTTCCATTTAATAGTATTTTTCATTAACGTCTCCTAGACTAGATGATGACAGTATTCTTTAAGCTCTGTTTTAATTCTGGCTATTTCATCTTGTCTCTTATAACCATAATGAGCAAATACTGTTCTGTTACGAGGTCTTAACGCCTCTATAGGATTAGTGGAGCTATCTGAAATTGTTAAATTAGAGAACCATCTAACTTTTTCTTGACACGTCTTATTTAAAACAAAATCTTCAAAATTAATAATTAAAATGTTATCTTTATTTTTAATACTGTCATACTCTTTATAAAACTTTAGCATACATTTTCTATAAGATATAATAAAAGCACCTACAGAGTCCTCACAATTAGACCACTTTTTATTACCCGACTTATTAACCCACTCATTTTGCCATGCAATCCAAGTTGAGCGAGGGTCTCGTAAAACACATAACACTTTTAAATCAGTAAACAATTCTACACCTCGTAATTGTAAACAAGAAATAGAGTTGTTTAACATTAAGGTTTTATGGTCATACTTTATTATAGTGCTTAAATAATCAGACATTTCTTTTCTAAACAATCTTGTATCTCTATACTCGCCTCTAACCCATTTGGCATATATTTTTCTTCTAATAATCGCCTTCATTTCATGCTTCTTACTCTCAACATTATCAAAACACTCAAGATATTCAAAAATTGCAGAAGAACCCGATGCACCTGTTCCACACACTAATATTTTATTTATTGTTTTCATGCTTTTGTTCTCTGTAATGATGATTTAATAATATCGTAAGAATTTTTTATAATTCGCTTTTTAATTTCTGTGGAGCTTACTCTAGATGTATATGGTAAATAAATAACCTCACCATGCTTTTTCATCCACTCAAGACCTTCCAAATATTTACCTTTCCAATCAGAGCCGATAGTAATACAATTTATCTTATATTTCTTTAAAGTCTTAATATCTAATAACGTAGACTGTTTGACTACCTCATCAACATATTTACAGGCTTCGACAATCTTTACTCTATCTGCATAAGATACGACTGGTGCTGTCATTTTGTAGCTTTTAACAAGCTTATTAGTGCTTACACCAACAATTAGAGTATCGCCCAGATTCTTAGACTTCTTAAATATCTCTAAATGACCTACATTAAATAAGTCGAATGTTCCAGCTGTATAGATAATTTTTTTATTCTTAGTCATATAAAATTAATCCTATTCGATAGATGCTGTCTGTAACTGGGAAATTAATCTTTATCTTTTTTCTTCGCAAAAGCTCCACAACATTTAAACCTGTGCCTTCCATTGGAATTAAAGACTTTGAAGGATTTCTACAAGGAAAAGAACACTCTTTACAAAGCTTACATGAACCTGCACCGAAAGCTACAACAAAATGATGACCTTCTAAGAACAGCTCATCTCTAGTTTTTAATAAGTGCGTGTGCATATCTAAAGAAGATTTTTTACCTATCTCTTCCCATTGCTCTTTAGTCGAACTAAATTTCTCATAATAAATAATACCGAATTTATAAGTCTTTAATAATTTTGCATAATGCTCGACACTATCGACATAAGGTGGACAGGTTGCTTTCTGAGAATATCTTTTACAAGACTTACAAGACTCCTTTGCTTTTAGGTCGAATACTAAATCTTTTTTTGGATTGATTAATATACTTTTCATTATAGTTGACCACCCAATATAATATTTCTTAAACACGTTCTTCGAGATAAAGTAAAAATATATCGTATTGTATTATAAATATCCTTGTAAGTAACAGACGTTAAATACTGACCTCCGCAAATATTGGTAATTTTAATATTTGTGTCTTTTAATTCACATCTTAGAGAGTCAGAAAATCCCTGTAATGCAAATTTAGAGGCAGAGTAAATTGACTTATTCGGTGCACCTGTTATTCCTCTGATAGAAGAAAGATTAATTATTGAGCCTTTATTATCTTTCTGCATATAACTTAAAACCTCTAGTGTCATATTAATTGTTCCTATAGTATTCACATCAAAGGTCTTATAAATATCCTCTTCTTTAATATCAGTCACCTTATCAAACTTCATTACACCCGCATTGTTAATCAATACATCTATTCTTTTATATTTTTTAATAATATTCTTAACAGTCTTTTTAATCGAATTTGTTGAAGTAATATCGCAATCATAATGCGATAATGAAATAACAGTATTCTTAATACTCAACTTATCAGTTAAATATTTTCCTAAGTTTCCTTTACCACCAGTTATAACAATAATTTTATTCATTATTTAATTCCTTAATAGCCTCTGCGTAGACAGTATGAACAGATATATTAGATATATTTCTACAAATTTTATGTCCTCTTATACATTTTTTACTCCACTCAGAATTAGTCCACCAGCAAGTAGGACATTCATTTGCATAAATATTTATATTATCAGAGTAGCCATATAAAGTAGGCTCTGTGGGACCGAATAATACAATGCTCTTAGTCTTTACTGCATGAGACAGATGAATTAATCCACCTTCGTTTCCAATGTGAAGTTTGCTCTGCTTTAATACAAATAATAAATCTATTAAATTATCACAATCTATTTTTTTAACATTCTCTAATTCAATATCAAAATTATTACCTAGCTGAACAATATCTATATTTTGTGTCTTTAACTTCGTAACCAACTCTTTCCATTTAGCTCTGTCCCATAACTTTAATTGACCCACGTTCTTATCGCAACCTGAATTTATAGTAATAAAATCATTTGATAATTTATATTTCTTTAATGTTTTATTCTGAAGAATATTGTTCTTATCTTTAATCGGAATATACATATCATCTGCTATCAAGTTTAAATCTGTTTCATTTGCATAATATTCATAGATACTTGTATTCCAGAACTTTTTAATATTATTTGAAGCTAGTGACCAATTATTATAAATTCTCTCGTCTAAATATTTATTCTTGCTCTTATCTTTATTATTCCACACATAAGGTAATCTATTAAATTCAAATGATATATCATAATTATCTTTATTCTTTTCCACAGTCTGTCTCCAACCACCTTTTGATATAACACCTTTAATATCAGGATAATCATATACAAATAAAGAAGAGTGTTCTGCGTCTCTAACATAAGCATCTATGTAACTATCAGGATATTTTCGTTGTATTGCTCGACATAAATAACCAAGCATCACAGCGTCTCCTATGCCTCCCATCCAAAAGGCGGCTATTCTTAATTTAGCACTCTTTCTAATAGAAACAACTTTACCTGGCAAATCCATTAATGAAATATCCTTATTTGTATCGGGAATATAAGAGTTATTAATTAACTGTATATTTTCTATAACTTTCTTTTTTGTCATTAAAAATGATTTTATATCTGTTAATATTAATTCAATATCTTGAAAATCATAACAGGACTTATTATGACAAGCTCTATCTTCGTGTGAAACAAATTGATAAGCAACGCAAGGAAAACAAGGAACATTGGGCGTGTAAGATTTGCAATTAACATAAGTGCTACATCTCCACTCAGGTTTAAAATAATTAAGCATACAAAAAATCTTTTTATCAAAGGCGGCCGCAATATGTAAAAAAGAGGTATCTATTGTGAAGATACAATCCATCATTGATATTAATGCGAATAATTCTCTCAAAGATAAATCTCTGCTTAAATCAATACAGTTTTCATATTTTTTTCGTCTGACAGAGGAGGTAAAGACTGTGCAACTTCTTTTCTTTAATTTATCAATAATATTCTGAGTAAGCGTAGACGAAAGTTTGGAATCAACTCTTGCACTATCATAGCCTAAAAATACTTTATTAGAGTAAGCTTCATATTTTTTAGAGGCTGTGTTTCTCTCCTCAGTAGTTAAAATAATTTCAGGTCTATCTATTACTAATTGGTCTTTAGATAAACCACATACTTCTGCGACAGCAAAAATTCTATTTTGTTTATTTAAATCTAATCTATAGTCATTTAATAATTGACCAAAATGAAGATGAATTATCTTTCTAAATTTAGAGATGTCTACATCTTGACGCTGATTGTAAAAACCTTTAATATAAGATAAATTATGAAAACATGGTTCTCTGTGTTTTTCACATAAGACATATACTGTATTTGTTACTGCCAATGTTTTTAAAGACGGAATTGCTAATAAATGGTCACCTACTCCACCGGTAATATCTATTAAAATATTATTCTTATTTTTTTCATAATTGCTAACTATTTTAGGAATATCAGATGATGTCGCTATGATAGGAATTTGAAATTTTGTAAAACCATAAAATGCTCTTGAAAGTAGTTTCTTTGACCTTGAGGCATATGATGCAGAGAACATAAGCGGATTCATAAATAACGTATGAGTAAACCATGTATCAGAGACTTCAATATAGTGAATATTAGAATTAATAATAGGATTTGAAGGAATCTTATCACAAACATATACTACACCAATATCATTCTTTATTGCCTGATGAACAACAGGTGAAATATTTGCACCATCTTTTTTATGACTAATAAATGCCACAATAAAAAATTTACCCTTTGGAGAAGGTAAAATATAATTTCTTCTTTTAATTAAAGCGGTATTGTCTGTGTTTGGTAGGTATGTATCTATTTCATCAGATATTAGTCTTATAGCACTATTCATTTTTAATCCTATCAATTTAAGATTACAATTTATGTCAAGCTACTTCTCAATTTAAAAATAGTAGAGTTAAAGGTATTTCCCCGATAACCCTACTATTGAATTTACTATTTAATTCTACGAACTTGCTTTTTGAATAGTAACAAGACCTTCAGATTTATTTGAACTGTTGATGAACGCCCAAACAAAATCGAACCAGTATGTTACAACAAGTAAGTCAGCTCTGCGACCAGCTTTATGCTCAACATCAACTTCGATGTTACCATAATAACCAGCGAAAGCACCTTTAACATTAGCTAAGATAGCTTTCTCACCTGTAATATTCAATCTACGAATAACAGGAATGCCTTGAATGTGAACTACTTTCTTTAAACCAAGAGCTGGAACATCTTCAACATCAAAACCGATAACATTCTTATCAGCAGACTTTTTGCATGATGTTACAAATGCAGAAGAAGCGAACATAACTAAATCTTCAATAGCTTCCTCTTCACCATAAACTCCTAAATCTTCTTGAGCTTCTGCAACAGCATCCACAACGGATTGTGAATTAGAACTTGCATACTCAACCGGTGCATTAGCACAATTTGCAGTTAAAGCTAACTTCTCAAGACCATCTGCTATTCCTAATGGGTCTGTTGCTCCCACAGTAGCAGTATCGCCTTTAAGAGAAATCTTATCCGCAGTTCTAGAAATAGCTCTTGCAATCTTATTTCTAAATAATTGGTCTAACTTCAACTCTGGGTATTGAGCTACTTGTTTCTTTTTCAAGTAGATATAAGTACCCATTTCTACAGGCTCCAAATCAGGAGATTTAATATCGAAATCCATCTCAGATAGAGTAGTAATATCTGCGGTATTATCAATACGATAAACTTTATCCAAATCTTCTTCACCAATAACTGGGATAGTACCTTCATTCACTATCTCTATTAATTGGTCCCTTGCATCTACCATTTTAAGAATAAGCGACTTCTCAACGGCATCTTCGACAATTTTATCAACTAGCTCTTTTGGGAGGTTAGTTGCACTACCTGCTGGAATTACGAAATCCATGTAGTTCTCCTTTTTAGTGTGTTTTATACATTATTGTTTTAAAAAATTACTGAACCAAGAATCAGAGTTACATTTTCTTTTTTGCGATGCCTCTCTAATCTTATCTATATTATCAACATCAAGACTTTTTTGAATAACGTCTACTTTAGTAGTAACAGTTGCTAATTTTTCAAGTTTAGCTTCTGTTGCTTCAAGTCTATCAGATAATTCTTTATTCTTCTGAATAAGGTCTTTTATAATAGAAGCGAAATTAGCAGGTTCTTCTTTCTCTACTTTTTCCTCTTCTTTTACTTCTTCTTTGACCTCTTCCTTAACTTCTTCTTTGACTTCGTCTTTTACTTCTTCTTTGACTTCGTCTTTTACTTCTTCTTTTTTCTCTTCTTTTACTTCTTCCTTGACTTCAGATTTGACTTCCTCTTTGACTTCAGACGTGTCCTTATCTTCT
>Ga0222628_1000306_pt1 | contig 22852 bp, 47 predicted proteins | sample AntAcemetageno95_FD_179860 | JGI IMG/M metagenome (GOLD analysis project Ga0222628, IMG submission 179860) | Saline water microbial communities from Ace Lake, Antarctica - #95 | ecosystem: Environmental > Aquatic > Non-marine Saline and Alkaline > Saline | place: Antarctica: Ace Lake | collected...
CAATCAACAACTATTCTTTCATCTCTTGGTCGCCCTTTACCTTCACAAGATTTACCAATTCTTTTTTTAGTTTCTTCTGAATGATTCCTACCAGTAAATCCAATTGTGGCTTCACCATTAAATGAAGGAGTTCGTTCCCATATTTTTTGATTAGAAGCGTAACAAGATTTACAACAATATCTTTGGTTAGCACTAGGATAAGATTGAAATTCTATTCCACAATGTTCACATTTTTTTAATATCATTATGTTTCTCTAAAGACTAACTTTGGATAATTGCTAGATGGGCTTTCTTTCATTTTTATTCGTTATAACTTGCTTTGTATGTTGTCCATAAAGGTGTCTCATCTGGTTTCCCATCTGACCATATTCTTACATCTGTAACAACAGTATCAATATCTAATAAATCACTTGACATACTAGCCTTGAGAGCTATTTCAGTTGTCACAACATAATAAGTTGCTGGAACTTCTTCAGTAAGGATTTCTCCTTCTTCATCATATACAGCTGGAATCTTAGCTGTTAGTTCATATGAACCACTCATCTTTGAAACCATTTCAGATTCAAGCTTATTAATCTCTGCTTGAACTTGTTCTGTGTATTCAGTTGCGATATTATCTTCTAAAAATAATCTGTTACCATCTTTAGTCTTTAATGCTACATAAATTTCCATAGCATGTGTTGAGTCTAAAGCTGGTAAAGTATTAATCGGATTAACAGTTTTGAATAACATTTTATTTGTTCCCCTTAGTTATATAAATCTCTAATGTTCCTTCAGTATCTCCAACAGTTGTTGCAGTTGATTGTATCTGGAATATTGGTATGTTGTGATTAGTACTAAATTCATAATAAATGTTAATACTTGCATCTCCTAAAGTCTTGATATAATCGCCAGCAGTTTCTTGAACAAACTCTTCAGTCCCAGCACTTGTATGTTTAGCTAATAACTTGATAGTGTTTGTTGCTGAATCGTTTACTGTGAATTTAACAAAGACTCCTAAAGTATTATATCCTGTCATATCAATCTCTGCACCTTGGTCTTTGTAAACTGTAGTTGTTGCTACAATATCAGATGCTGTAACTAATAATTCTGGGTCAGTATAATGTGCATATTCTGGATTTAAAGTACTTTCCATATTGGAGTTAGTGCTTGGGTCGTATGCTTTCTTTTGTGAGTTTAAGCCAATTTGATAAACATCTCCACTTGCAAAAGGTGTAGTAACACCAGAAATAGTTAAAACATTAGAACTTATTGTCATACTGATACCATTAGCACCATTAACATAAGTTGCTGCAATACCTGCACTAGAAATTGCTGTAATATATTGAACTTGAGAACTGTCTCCTATTGTAAAAGGAAGAGAACTAAGTGTGATTGTTGTAGAACTTGTATAAGTTGCAGTAAAATCATTCGGTGATTTAAACTCAGCATTAACTGAACTAGCTCCACCTGTTACTTTCAAAGCACCATTACTATCAACAGTAACTCTGTTTTCGCTTGTTGCGTCTTTAATTTCAACAGCTCCAATCTCAATATCGCCAACTTCAAGTTGTGCAGTAGTACGTACAGCAATGTTACCATCACTAGTTTCCGTATAAGAACGGAACTCACGGTCTTTTAAACCTAATTTTTCAATAACCATTATTTAACCCCTTAATTTAGTATTATCATCGACCGCAATTCAGGATTGACTGCATGTCGCTTTTCGATATACAACCTATTAAGTAGGGGAAGAAAGCTTTATAAAGGTTACTAAAATAGAACTTAAAATAAGCTTATTAAAAAGAAAAAGGCGAGGGGAAACTACCCCCTCAAAAAAAAATTTGTAACCTAAGCTACGTAACTACCAATAAGACATACAGCATTAGGGTGAATAACCTTAACATCGTATCTCTCACTACCAACAACAATAGATTGTCGGAAGGAAATATCCTTGTCAAATTCTACCATAGGGTCTCTAGCTTGAGCAACAGCGAAAGCTGGTTCTCCAGTATTAGTTTTACCTAAAGCGATAGCATACTCAATATTAGCTGTAGCTGTGATATTATCACTTACGTATAAATCGAATCCGTACAATGAACCGATTAAACCATTAGCAATAGCGTCTCGTGTACCAAACTTGTTAGCATTATAAATGTCATCAAGTTTTAGAATATCAGCTTCTTGGTCCCGACCCATTATTAGAGCGTAAGGTCTGTAAAGAAGTTTACCGATTGTTTTACGAGCATCAACAATACTATCAAGAGTGAAAGTATCTGTGCTTGCTATATCAGTAGCTGCTGAAATACCATTAGTTAATATCGTGGTTGTTGCACCACTATAAAGTGTTGAAACACATTTTGCGTCTTTTTGTGTACCCATAGAATAACCAATCTTTTCAGTTGCGTTACCCATAAAGTCTAAGAATCCATCTTCCATTTCTGTATATGAACCTTCATACTTTTTAGTATACTCAACAGGTGTAAAGGTAACTTGACGGTTAGTAATTGCACTAACAGCAGCGCCAGCAGTTTCAGCAGTTAAAGCACTAGCTGAAGGAGCAACGTCGACTGTAACAGTCCATGTACTTCCAGGTCTACGAAAATCAACTTGTCTTGCCAAAGGCGTAACAACTAGATTTTTCTTCTGATATTCACTTACTCTCTCATCAAACATAGCAGGTGCTACAGCTTGACCGTAAGTGTTACCAATGTATGTCCAAGCAGACGTATCGAATGCTTTTTTTATCATTTGTTTACTTAACATTTTATTTATTCCTCAAAAATTTTTGAATCTTTATTAGCGATTCCCTCTTGCGTCCATAAAAGCTTTTTTTGAACTAATGTCTATATCAGCAAAGTCTTTCTCAGTTAATTCTTCGAATTTCTTGTCTGGTGGTTTATCAAAAGGATTTTTACCATCAACACGACCTTGTCCTTCAGGAACGTTTCTATCCTCAACTAATTTTTTTAGTGATTCAATTTGTTCCTTAAGTCCAGAGACAGCAGCTGTGTTAGCTTCTTGTTCTGCAGCCCGTTGTGTTTCCTTTTCTTTAGCCATCATTTCAGCTCTAACTTCTGCAAGTACTTTAGCCCTAATAGCTACTGGGTCAACAACTGGTGTTGTATCTTCAGGTTCTTTAGGTTTAAGACTTGTCAAATCGTCAATAACAGATTTTTTAATATCAGCCTTCGCTTTAGATGTTGCGTTATCAATAGTTGCTTTGTCAGCTTCCGTCAATTTATTATCTAAAGGGGTGGTTGGTGTTTCTTTCTTATCGTCTTTCGTTTCTTCAGTCATTTTTTATAACCTCTTCTCTGGTAGGAATCTCTTGTCCTAGGTCAGTGAGTTCTTTGATTTTCAAAAGTATATCAGCAGCAATCCCTGTTAACTTAGTTGATGCAACTTCTATTTCTTTATTGTAACCAATAATTTGTCCTTCAGCACTAACTTTTTCGTGTCGTACTTTGTAACCAAATTGTTCTTTTTGTAGTTCCCAGAATCTTGGCATTTCATGTATTTTATGAGTTTTAGCGCTATCCAACATTCCAAAATTATCTAATTGCATGTCTAATAGTTCTTCATCTACCTTCCATTGGGTACTGTAATTCTCTAAGCCTTCTTCTGCGTTTTTTAATCCAATTTCAAAAGCTCTTTCTTCTGCGTATAGACTTACTAGTTGATTTTTCAACATGTCTATTCCTATTTCGTCTTTGATAGCTAACTCGTTAGAGGTTCCCTCTTGGTTAACATATGCTTGTTTTACTGGTAATTTTTCTTCTTCCATATTCATTCACCTGTCATTGACCTTTAACGGTCCTTTACATTACTCCAACGGATATTCTTGTGTTGCAGTACAATATCAGAGTCTAAAAAAACTCTGAAGCCTTTATTCCACGCTGCGTTAGCGTAGTAAGAGTCACTGTGTGTTTTTATATCAGGTAGGTACATGAAGTGTACTTCCTTAAAAACTTGTCTCTGTATAAGGGTGCATCCCAGTCCACAATTATTGACTGTTATTAACCCTTTGTAATAGTAATCATTAAACTCCTCAGAATTTAATAATCTGCTTCCTGTGATACCATAGGTATCGTGCTTCTTAGGTATAGTGACGCAAGGTACTCTCATGTCTTCATCTCCTATGAAGTATAATGCTCCAACGTATTCCTTAGCATTACTTATTAGTGCTTGTATAACGTTTGGTATTACTATGATGTCGCTTTCAAGGCTCATCAAGTAATCATAATTTTCTTTAACTGCTATTCTTCTAGCAGTCTCTTGTGCTCTGCTGATTGCTTCCCGAGAATTATTCCCTCGCTCTACTTTAAATACTTCAAAACCGTAGCTTCTTAGTCTTTCAGCGTATTCGCCATTATCCTTAGTGTTATCAATAATTATGTGTCGGTAATTCGGATAACTCAGCTTCTTTGCTGCTGCTTGGAACTCCTCCCAAACATAATCCTTACCTTCATAAGTTACTGTGAACACCAATACTTTTGGTAGTTCCATCTTAGTCAATTCGTTTTTCTTATTTGCTTATTACTGAGCGAGGATTTACTTGTGGAGCCTTTCTTGCGAAAGTGAATCCACCCAATCTACCATCGACTGCAGTGTTGGTCGTATCGTCTATTACTAGTTCAGCTTCTAGACTTACACCATAACTCTCATATATGGAGTCTTCATAATCAGGATTAATTAATGCTCTGAGCCACATCTTCCCTTTATCATAAATAGCTTTAACACTCTCAGCAACACCGTTCTTTAGAGTCTTTAAAGATTCTAAAACTTTGTCAGCTGACAAGCCTTTAGCTAGTAACTCATCATACATTTCGTGGTCAAAATCTCCTTTGATTTTTAACCCACCAGTATTGATTTGGTCAACCCACTTCTTCATTAGGTTTGGACTAATCTTTTGTCCTTGACGGTCATAGCCATCATCTGTTAGTACGAAATCAACATAGTTGTCTCCACCAATACTTTTCTTTACTAATCGTGGTCCTTCGGTCTGGAAAGTCAATGTTATTTTATTAGAGTAATACTTGATACTGTTATTCTGTATCCAATTATTGGCTATTATAACTGCCATGTATACTCCTTCATCTTTAATTACTCGTTTGTAGACTTCCATCCATCCATCAATTAGTGGTTGTGGTAAAGTTCTTATATAGTCAGGTATAGGAATCATTTTAGTAATGTCTCCATTGGTCACTAGGTTCTATGTCGAAAGCTTTTTTTACTAACTGGTCTTCCCTAGTTGTACTTTCGTTTCCTGTTCCTATCTTAGCGTTTGCTTCCCCTTCTCCTTTTCTTTCTCTGCTTGGTGCAGCTTCAGGGTCTGGACTAGCTCCAGGTACAGCTACTGGTTCTGGAATATCAAATAATTGTTTAGCCTCAAAGACTATTCCTTTATCTCTCATATATTCTTTTATAGCTTCGTCTGTCATGTTGATGCTTTTCATCATACGGACGTTTTCAAAGACTAGCTTTTCTTCGAACTTATCTACTGGTGCAAACAAGAAAATGTTTGTTCCACGATTAGTCTTGTTGAACAATTCGTTCATAGAGTCAGCAACAACTTTCTTAAAACTCTTAATGTGTGTGTTTAGGTTGTTACCTTGAGCGTCAGCGTTACTTCTCCCACTTGTTTCAGGGATACCAACGTCAATAGGAGGGATTCTTAGTGCTATGACAGTCTGATTGTCTAGGTATTTAAGATAAGCCTCTAAATCTTGTATTTCTTTCATATCACGCAATAAACCATGAGTGTACTCTCCACTAGCCAAGAATGGCTGTGTGAAATCACTATCTGCTTTTGCGTTGTACGCAACAAAATCGCTTACTACTGTAGGATTTGCTGTTTTGAAATTATGAACTACTCTGTATTGTCCTGTCTGCCATGCCCACGCTATGAATCGGTTGATATAGTGTTTTTGCATTAAGACGTTGTATAATACTTTTATCGTTACTGGAGCCCATCCGTTATCTTTACTATCGAACTTTAGCCAAATAATATCTTTTTCTTTCCATTGTGCGTATTTGCCTGTGGTTGGGTCTGGTAGTTTACTTTCGTATCTTATTGGGTCACCGTTACTCTTGGTGATTGGATTAACGTTTGTAGTGTCTAGGACGTTGTAACTTTTTGGTTTTACACCGTCAGCTCCTCTCACTATCTCTAGGAATACGTTTTTGTAGAGTTTCCCTACTTTAGCTATTTTTCTTAAAACTTTTGTATCCCAGTAATGGTTGTATCTCAAATCGTTCTCTACACTTTTGTCGTAGTCATAACTGTCTTTCTTAACTACGCTGTAGTTTCCTTCAACCATTTTGTCTATGAAGTGTTGTATTGCTCCGTCAGCCACTGGGTCACTATCGACTAGTTCATTGACTGCTTCAAAACTGTAATCAGGTAATACTGATGCTCCGAAACTGTTAAAATTATATCCTAGTACTGACTGTTTACTGTCAGCCTTTTTAACAAGTTTTTTAGAAATTGGTTTGAGTTTATACACCATTATTTGTCCTCTATGGATTAATTTTAATCCTTTATTGTAACGTTACGCCCACTATATGTAGGTGACAGTTCTTTTATAAGCTTAGTGGTCTTTTTCTGTTTGTTAACGTGGCGATAAGGCAACGGAGGTCTTTTACTGCGATAATTGTGCCAAATAACCTTGTACGTTCCTAGGAATTCTAGGTTGTCAAGATACCATCTTGCATGGAGGTATAAGTCGTCCAGTGTCATATCATAAATCTCTTCTTGTTCTTCTAAGGTATAGTCGTTATCCACTAACTTGTTACTCCTACCCATAGCTAACTGTACTACCATTTTTAATAATCCTCTTCCTCATCATCATAATCGCAAGGAAACAAGAAATCACTAGGGGTAACGTCGTGACGATAATAATCCCTACTAATCTCTCCCCGCTTAATAAATTTAGGTTTTCTCTTCTTCATATAAATACTCAAAACAACCGACTCCTTTCTCTCATACGATTCAAGGCTCTGTCAACCAACTGAGAATCATTATCGCTTTTACTATTATCATTCTTTTTTGGAACAGTCCACTCAACAAAAGCTGAACCACCATCATCAACATCAACAAAGAAATAACTAGATATAACCCAAGAGTCAATCAAGTCATCCTTGTAACCTGTAGCGTGCTGAATAACGCTCTGCCTAGAACCCTTACTATGCTCCATACCATTCATTTCTTTGTGCAAATCATCATCAGGATAACTATGCAACATACCACGATTAAGCTTATCTCTAAACCCTGTGTACCTCGCTACTTTCTCACTCCTGAATCCGAAACGTTGGACTTCCCAGAATCTCTCCTGTTCCATCTTACGAATCAATAAGTCGCTTGAGGGAGCGTCATCAATAATAATTCTTTGAATATTAAAACGAGTCCTTAACTCAGCAATATCATCAAGTAAAGACAAGTCACCCTGAACAGGATAACGGCGGCAATAAATACGATTAATATGACCATCCTCATCCATGTAACTGATAGTGATTACTGTGTGACTATTAACTGTACCACCAACATCAATACCCATATCACAAGGAAGGCTGAAACTCTCCAAGAAAGTTTGTTGTTCACTAAACACAGCCACTGTACGTAAAGGGTCAAAATAATTAGTCTCACCCTTAACAAACTTACAATAATAAGCACGACTCACTTCATCCTTCTTACCATCAACCAACAACTTATTAACAGTCTTCATTACTGTAGCGTAATATTTAGGGTTCTCAATAGCTATAGCCTCAATAGAGAAAGCAATCACTAGATAGTCCTTAGCGTTATCAACATACAAGTTATCAGGGTCAACCATTCGGTAATAAAAACCAATCTGAGCCCAAGGAGTAGAGGTATAACCACGGATAGCATTAGTACTGTTTCCTACAGGATACAAAAAATCATAAATGAACTCATCACTAATACGGTCATACTTACCAGCCTCATCAACAAAGACTACACTAGCAGTACCTCCCAATACACTAGCTGTGGGTGGGTAACTCTTGATATTGCTACCTTGACGACTACCATTAAGTAAGAAAGGACCATGCTTCTCACTATGAGCATCAAAAGTAACCACACTAGTATTATTAGGGTCTTCAGTAGATAACAAAGCAGTAAAATACTCCTTACCAAAAATAGACTCGTCACCATCCATGTACTCACTCATCTTCAAATCGCCCATTCTTAACAATTTTTTAATCTCATAAAGCAAAGTCCTAGACTGACCATCACTAGCACTAACAATCATAACAGTAGTATTATAAGCAACACCACTAGGAACCTTATTGAACAAAGTAAACCACAAACTCAACACAGCAACCAAGAAAGACTTACCAATCTGCCGACTAGTAATAATAACGAACTCCTTACCATCAATAACGATTTTTAAGAAACCCTTAGGACCCTCCATCATACTAACATCAATCTCCAAATACTTAGCCCGCTCAACAACAGCTCGACGGAACAACTCCATAACATAAACCTGCCAACTATAAGGCCTAACACCCAACATCTTCTCGCAGAAGAAACTAGGATTAACACTAGAACCCTCAACCAACTTCAAACCATCAGGAACACCACGATAACCATCCATCTTTAAAATAAATTTTTTATCCACATCTATAACTTTAAATACCAAAATCACTCACCACCATAAACCTCATTACCACAATGAGGACAAGTAACCAAACCAGTACTAGCAACAACCAAACCATACTCTTTTCCACACTTAACACAATCACGCCAAAACACTATTTTCTCCTCACTAAAGCAACAACATCATTAACAACCAATCCATCATAACGAATCTCATAAAGAAGATTATCATTACTCTCAGGAGTAACCACATACTCATTATCACCTAAACGATAATTAACAAACATCGTGCATATGGTAGCGTCTGGATAAAACCATAAACCAAAACCTAACCTTAATCGCTTTATAAAGGAATAAAACAAAAAATAAATACTACCCAGTAACCCATCAAACATCATCTTCCAGTACACCCACACATCGCAAAACCATAACAACACTTCTTACAACTAGGACACCAATCAAACATCGACATCCAAAACAGAAGACGGTTGACTAACGTCAACGTCTTTACTATAACTCTTAGCCATCCGCTTATCCTTAACAAAACCCTTACCCCAACTATCCTTAACAACACCATTAGAAACAACACTACCATCATCAAATAGTGGACTAGGCTTAAACTTAGAAACATCAATATCAAAAGGCATACGAGTCAACAACAAAAAACGAGCCTTAGACTCACCATCCAAATACTTCTTCAAATAACCCTTACTAGTCATAAAAACAACACCCTCATCAGTAACAAACATAACGCCTTTATCACTGCTGGTAATCTTAACAATAGCTATGAGAACCACCCAGCAGTAACAAAGCCCTGTCCCTTGTCTGAACTCGTTATCTTGACTATTGCCAATCAAACACCTCGAGTTCAGCCATTAACTCAGAACTTGTAATCTTAACAATAGCCACTAAATATCAACCCACGCCTGCTTATTAACATCAAAAGTCTTACCAGGATGAACAACACCCTCACCAAACATACGAACAAAATCAAGAGTAAAACAAGGAAAAACATACCTAACAATAGCACTAGAAAAAGGAACCATAGGAAACAACTTATAACTAGAACCAGACATAGAAGCAGCCTCCATCAACAAACGCTGAGCAAAAGCCTCAACATCACGCTTACTAAGAAACAAACAACCCTCAACAACATCAACACTCATCTATAAACCTCAACCATATAAACGACCCAATGATTTATAAAGGTTTCCCTTTCAAACAATAAAATACCCCAAAGAAACCACCACCAAACGGAAAGAGGTATACACACGATTACATACTTAAAAGATACACATAGACGTCAAAATGTAAAAGGTACAAGCACAAATACTTCTAAAGTACACTTAAAAATATTTCTAAAGTACTTAAAAATCTAAAAGGTACACTTAAAAATATTTCTAAGGCACTTACAATTCTAACAGGTATGTATAGACGCCCAATTAAAAGAGGTATGTCCAATATATATTCACTTGGAGTTTTTTTTGTGGGTTTTCTTGATAGTAGTGAATACTTTTCCTTAGTGAATAGTGAATAACAAGAGAAAAAGAAAAATTCTTTTTCTCCTGCGTTGATGGTATCACCATAACCGAGAAACCCCCATTCCATCCGTATAACTCCTTTTGTTTTTGGGGTTAGTAATACTCGTGCGAGAGAAAAGAATACTCTCAATAGTCTTATGTCCTTGTGCAGAGTGTAGTTTTGTATTGTTCATTGTGACACCTCTTCAAAAGAAAAGGATGCGTATGTTTTTCCTTTGTAAAGACCTACACCATCAAATGAGAAGCCTATACCCTTCAATGTATCAATAACTAAGTAAGTTATGAAATCGTTTCCTAGTGTATCGTGTAAACGATAGGTATCTTTATCAAAATTTACCAATTCGTACCCTTTGTAGTGTGCTATTGCTTCCCTTCCTTTCTCTAGTACACTCCTTTCTTTTGTTGGTTCGTTCCACCCTGCGAAAGAATGAGTATTCATACCACACTCTAAACAAGAAGAAGCACCCTTCAAATAAGCGTTTACGCCCTTAGTGTTGAGGTTCTTCTGAATGTGTCCACAGAAAGAACATTTAACTTTGTAACTCACGACACCGCTATGGGTGTTGGTTGTTGTTGCTTTGTTATTTTTTGATACCATAACACTAAAAAAACCAATAACCCTTTATATACTTACCTATCCTTTATATACTAAAAAAACCATAAAAAAACAAACAAGCAGTACAAGCTCTATATCCCAATTCCTTTATATAAGAATCTTTTATTTCAATAGGTACAAAATACACAACAAAAACTATATAACCCAACATATAACACTTATAAAAGAAACTATGAAAAAGATAAAAAAAGGAGATGTCGTATTTTCTTTTATTCTTAGTTAAGAGATATTCTAAGATACTAAGATTCTTTTGGTATCTCTTAGTATCTTTTAGTTTCTTTAGTACCTCTTAGGTATCTTTATGTATCTTTAAGATACTAGATTCCTATAGATACTAAGAATCTAAGATTCTATTTATTCAATTCTTATAGATATATTATATATGAATCTGTATTCATATGAATTATTATTCATATTTCGTATGATGTTTTATTCTATTTAAGGATTTTTGCCTTAAGAAGCTTTTAGAAATTAGATTCTCATTACTTGGTATATTTAAAGAAATAGAGATTACTTAAGAATCCTTAGTATATTAAGATTCCTTAAGAATCCTTAGTATATTAAGATTCCTTAAGAACCTTATTGTATTCCTTAAGAATTTAAGTTTTTAGATTCTTTGGGAATCATGCTTAAAAATCTATTTGGGCAGAATACACCCAGTTCCTTAGATTTTAAGACTTGCGCATAGACTTTTTTTTCAAAGTCTTTTTTGTTTTTTGCTTCTTCGCTTATTCCTTTTATCCATGTGAACCAGTAGTTCGCTATCTTTGTTTTGTTGCTTTGGAATACTGCATAATAACAAGGACTAGCTTTAAGTTCTCTTGCTTTATTGTTTGTTGGTGTTTTCTCAGCCACTTTAAGAAACTTCTCGATGTCTCCTAGATGATGATTTATTGGTCTAAATCTTTTATTTTGTACCATTGTACCTAGTGGGTATGCTTATGTTTATATAAACCTTTCTATTTTTTGACTTTATCTTTGTAGTGACAAAACACTATGTAGTAGTAAAAAGTATCTATTCTTTACTATCTAGTGACATATAAGTATATGGTATCCTCTCAGTTTCTTATAGGACTCACAGAAACACCCATTTAAGCCATTATTATTGTTAATAGGTACTTTGGGTACCCTTTTATTAAAGTCTCTTAAATCGCCTATATGGAGGTCTAAGCTATATCCCTTTATACCTTAGAATCTATAAAATCCTTATTTCTTGTCTCTATTGTTTAGTGACTAATGTCTGTACCCTTAAGATTCTTAGGTTTAAGCTTCTGTATTGATTTAGTATGAAAAAGTATGAGGATTCTCACCGAAAGACTTATATACTCCCCCTGTTATTCTATTATTGAAATCAAAAGTTTCAGTTGAACCAAGAGACAAGCTTTCGTTTGTTTCTTTGGTCAATGTGAAAACTGATAGGAATCAAAGAAAGCTTAACGTTCAACTGTTCCGCTTTCTTTACCTTTCCCAGTCTTTCACATAGACAATTTATAAACACTCTTCATTGAGTGTTTGTTCATAGGCGTGGCTATATTGCGCACTACTCTTTTCTTGTAGTGTGTGGTATTTTCACAAAACCAATAAAGAATTTAAAGGGTTATAAATTTATAAAACCCTGCCAAAACTTAAAGAAAAACTATCTTTGTTTTACTTTCGAGTCTTTGTTTCTACTTTTCAGTAGTTGCGATAGGTTTAAAAAATTCTGCTTCTCTTATGCGATTGTTAAGGTCAAATTAGAGTGACATCCGCAGTTTAATAAATAAATTTATAATTCGCCCTTTATTTTCTCTTTTAAGTTTTTAAACTGTATAAAAATCTAGTAAAGGTGAACCCTAAAGAGATTTTTAGGGTTCTTAGATGGTAAAAGGTTAAGAAGAATTAATTTTTTTCTTTTCTTTTTACTGCCTAACCCTGACTTATTCTTGAACGCAATTTAGGTTGCTAGTAAGGTCTATCAGGGGGTAGGTAAAAAGAATGGCAAAAAAAACAATAAAACTTGAAGGAAAAACGTACGAATTAAAGCTAGTTAGTAGTAAGAAATCCAGAGCTAAAGCTAAAGGCACTAAGGTTAAAGTTAGTGGTATGGATAGATTAAAGGCTAATATGAAGAAATTTGACAACGCTATTGTCTCTATTTCTAAAGGCGATTACACTCGTAAACGTGATGGTGAAAAGATTGCTATAGAGGTTGTTACTTCTAAAAATGGTGAGACTTTCAACGTTACTCCCTCAACATATTGGAAAGTGTAAATATACACTTTTGAAGGTTTAAGGAGCATACTCCTTAAGCTTTTCATTTTTTTTTTTATTAAAATTTTCTTAGGTATGTTTTTATATATATCTTGGACTTTTTTGTTAAAAGTCCTTTAACGCTTTTCAATGTTCACAATCAAATATTTCTCAGTAAAGGAGGTTTCTCCCAATACCTTGAAGGGATTACCATATCTCTTCAAGTCTTTATATTCATAGCTTACAAGCTCCAGTATAGTATTTCGTATATTAATAATAGGGTGATAGAGTGGAAAAACTAAGAAGTAACAAAGAATTTAAAGCAAAACTTAGGGAATTACGAAGTCTTAAGAGTAAAAGCGTCACTAAAAGAGAAAGAATCAAACATGGTAAAGCTATTATAGTCTTGAACTCAGAGTATGAAGGCTTTGGTAGAGTGGTTTGTAGACCAATTAAAGGGAAATTGAGAGAGAGAAACCCTGACAGTTTAGTATCTTATGCAAGATTATGCACTCAGAACAATATAAAGTAAATTAAAGGTGAAAGAATGATAAAAACATATGATTTTAGTATTAAAGGAATAACCAAAGATACACTAGATAGTATTATATCCCACGTTAAAAATCTTAATCCAGAATTAGAATATGAGGTGGAAGAATGAATATATCAAGAGAAAAGATAAGCACAATATTACAATTTTACATACAAGATTTTAAACTAGAAGATAAAATTTTAAACGCAATTTTAGACGAGGTAGAAGAATGACTAGATACTACGTAGAAATATACTTTAGCTACACAAACACAGTAGAAGCTAAAGACGAAGAAGAAGCAAAGAAACTAACAGAAAGCAAAGCAGAGAACGACATAAAGAAAGACTTATGGAAGTACTGTGATGACTCAATGATAAACAAGGTGAAATAGAACGATAAACACAAAAAACTTATTACAACTGTTAGACATTGAAGCAGGAACAAAACCACCAATACACATAAATGACCTAATAAATACGTACACAAGAAAAGAAAGACACTACTACGAAAGAGATACAGGACTAATACAAATGAAAGATGTACACCCAAAGTATGGTAACAGAGTAACCAGAGTAATGACAGAATATGCTAAAAGAAAACTAGGGTATGAAGGTGAATATAAATGACTAAAATAGATAAACCACCGAAAGTACTATTAGTACTAGGGAACACCTACACTATTAAAGAAGTTGAAACAAAAATGGAAGATATGAAAGGAACAATGATGTTCTTTTCAGGAGAATCAAGAAAAACAACAAACATGTACCTATACAAAGGACACGTACAATTAAGAGAATTAACCGAAGAAGAAAAGGAAATAGAAAAAGAACTCTTAAAATCAAAACAGAAAAAAGTTGAAACAATATCACACACATATTTTGAACCATTTGAAAGGTATAAAAAATGATAGAATACAAAGTAGGACAAAAGGTTAAACTAAAAGAAGAACTAATCAAAACACTAAAAATAACAGACTTTGAATGGAACAGTGAAAATTCAGGAACAATAACCATAAGTACAAAAGATGGACAGTTACTTGAAGGGACTGTATCGGTGGAAGAAGAATGACTAAATTCAAAGTAGGAGACAAGCTATACTTCAAAGGAGAAGGAACAAAGGATATTCCTCCTGAAGATGAACTTCTAAGAGAACAAATAAAAACTCAACTTCAAAGACTTTTTTCACGTTATGGCTTTGTACCTCTAGATACACCTATCATTGAACGATATGATGAAGATGGTGCATATTGTGGAGCACCAGAACTACACATAAAACTGTAAAGAGAACAAAATGGAAGAAGAAGATTACAAGGATGAAGACCTAATACCAGCAGAAGAATGTAACAAATGTGGAACCATGTGTTGCAAAGGAGAAACCTTCAAAAACGACTGTGTATATTGTTCAACAATAAACCTAAAATGTATAAAGTGTCACTCACAAATAGTGAAAGAAGGAACCCTATGTGACGAATGTATTAAAGAACAAATGAGGCAAACAGAATGAGAACAATAATGGCAACGCACCCGTTCATAAGATACGTTGATGCAGAAAACCTTTTAAACATCAAAACCATCAAAGATAGGGAAGAAGTTTGCAGTAACGAAATTGAATATAAAGGAAACAGCTATGTGTCTCTCTACACAATAGAAGTAGGTGAGAACCTAATATTTGATTTATTCACACACAAAATAACTATAAAAAATGAAGGTAGACTAAGAATAGTTAAAACAAATAGCAAAATATACTTCCTACTAAACCATTGTCATGGAGACGCATTAACCCCAGAAGAAAAAGAAGAAGAAAGAAAAATAGAAATTATGTTACTAAAAAGTATATCCAAGAAGAAAAAAGTAATTGTAGAGAAAACAATTGTTAGTTATAATAACCCTTTTGAAAAGTATGGGGTACCAAAATGATAGAGGTTGGTGACTTAGTAACCTACACTAGAACAGGTAATGGAGAAAAAAGGTACTGTATAGCAAAAGAAATACATGAAGATTATGTATGGGGGCATTGGAGTTATACCATAGAAGATGCTAAAATAAGAGCGGATAATAATGGGAGAGGACTAAATAGTGGGGGAACAAAAGTAACTCTAGTTAAACCCTTAACTAAAGAAGAAAAAGATAAAATAAAAGAAATAGAAACAGAAATGAACAACAAAGAAGAACAATTAATAGAACCAGAAGTTGTGAAAGGTACCTTAGAACCCTTTGAGAGGTACAAATAATGAATAAATTTAAAATAGGAGATAGAGTAATACCCCAACAAAATAAAAAGATGGAGAGCTATTGGGGTAGGTATAAACAAACAATAGGAAAGGTATTAACAATCACTCAAGACAAAGGAGGAAGTTCCTACCACCCAAATAATAACGAGTACTGTATAAATTTTAGTGAAGAATGTTTAAAACTAGAAGAATTAACCGAAGAAGAAAAGGAAATAGAAAAAGAACTCTTAAAATCAAAACAGAAAAAAGTTGAAACAATATCACACACATATTTTGAACCATTTGAAAGGTATAAAAAATGATAGAATACAAAGTAGGACAAAAGGTTAAACTAAAAGAAGACCTTATAAATGCATTTGAGACGTGCCAAATAACCCTAGGAAATGAAATGCTAAAATATGCTGGGGAAAAAGTAACAATACAATCTTTAAATATCGAGAATTCATTAAGAGACGGATATACAAGAGTAAGATTTGAGGAAATAGGATTCTTTTGGACAACAAAAGCGATAGAAGAAAGAACAGCAAAAGAAATAAAAGAAGAGAAACTACTACAAGAAAAAATGTTATTATCAATATCAAAAAATAAAGTTATAAATGTTAAAAAGAAAGAAGAATCATACCACAACCCCTTTAAAGAGTACGGAGTAATAGAATGATAAAGTACAAAAGAGGAGACACAATTACTTTTATAAAAAACTTTAACAAAGCAGATTGGGGAAGAGTGCCAAGAGCGATGGAAATGAATAATATGCAAGGAACAACACATACAATAACCAGTACGGGAATTTTTAACGAAACCCCACATATAAGTATAAGAAATAACACTTCTTGGATATATCCAACATCACTAATAAAACAAATAAGAAGAAGTAAAAAAGAAAAAAAAGGAATAATAGACGTAACAAAAGAATTAGAAAAAACAAAAACGTACAAACAATCAAAGTCCTATGAGAAAGCATATTTTTCAGCTTTCGATAAGTACAAAAGTAAGTAAGACCCCAAGGGGTTTAGTACCAGAGGTAAAAAACAATGGCAAAAGAAAATAAAGACGTATTTGCAGAAGCAACTACAAAATTTGAAGAAGCACAGCACAAAATGCTAGTAGAAGCAACACAAGAAAAGCTAACTGATTTATTTAGTCAAGCATCCCTAATCAAAAAAGAGATTGCATCACTAAACAAAGAAGCAACTGAACTTGACAAACAAGTAGAAACCTTAAAAACTAAAGGAATAGAGGCTATTTAAGATGAGTGTAAACTTTATTTACGGCGGAAATGCTAGAGACTTAGATAGTGCAGTTGGTCAAAAAGCAAGAACAGTATTACCATTAGTTCGGAAAGTTATGAACATCCCAGCAGGAGCACAACCAGAAATCAACGATGAAGCAATCAATGATGACTACGTGTTTGTTGAAGGAGACGAAGTAACATTCTACAAAGCAAGTGGAGAAAAAGGCTACTAGATAGTTAAAGGGGATTATTTTCTTTTTTTAACCCCAAACTTTTTTCGAGGAGGAAAAAAATGATAAACGGAGATACATTAATTACAGTACAAGGAGACAAGTTAGTTGTTAGAGAGTACAAAGCAGCTTATAACGTACCAATAAACGCTTTCGTAAAGAAATACGCAAAATTAATAGCAGTATCAGTAGAGAGTCCAGAATTACCAAGAGGAACAATAAAATACGCTCACTCAAAAGGAGTAGATGAATTTTTTATTCACGTACCAATGGGAGAATACCGACTATTAGACCGAGGAGTTAAAGTAAAAGTTATAATGCCTCACACACTAATAAGATTCAAAATTAAAGGAAAAGTAATGCAAGGACAAAAAATAACTTGGAACTTTGACACAAAATTTAGTTTAAAAAGTAAAAAGTTTACTTATTTACCAATGCAAAACATTTATGATGATAAAAAAGTATGTATTGGAAGATTTCCAGCAGGAAGTTCAGGAAAAGAAGTGGTTGACAACTTTATGACAGCATTCTTTGAGAACAACTTCAACAACGACATAAATAAAGGAGATGCTTGTTTCTTACAAGAAATAGCTAAAGACCAAGAACAAATGAAGAAAGATGGTCTATCAACAGAAAAAATCTTACAAAGATGGTTCAAAACCTACGACCCTAAGAAGAAAGAGTTAACAAAAAATAAGTGTTACAGCTCAGGACATGTGGATATAGAAAAGTATAAGACTTTAAGTGAGTACATGGGGTCTTAAGATGAGCACAGAAGACATAATGGGTGAGTTGAAGAAACAAGATACAGAAGTAGTGTCTTTTGCCAAAGTAGAGTTTGAGGTAAAAGGATTATTAACAGAATATAGCGTATTGGCTATGTGTAATAGTAAGAACTTAACAGCACAACGAAGGAACACACACTTAGATAATGTGTATCCAAATGTTGTAAACACGATAAAAGGTGCAAAATGAGTCTAATAAAAGAAGTACCCTATAAGGGACAAAAGATGAAAAAAGATGTTATTTACTTAACAAGTAAGGGAGCATTTCAATTAGTAGAAACAAAACTATTAACATACGTAGACGAGATTAAAAACTATGTTAGTGAAGAAGAAGTTTTAGAGAAGCACTTGATTCAGTGTAAGATTAACAAAGTACCATTCAAAGTAATTAATCTAGTATGGAACTTTTTAAGAGTAATCTATGATAAAACTAAAACAGAAGTTGCTGTTATGCTATGGTACAACCCTATTAAGGATGATTGGAAGGTTGAAGTACCTGAACAAGTATGTAGTGGAGCATCAGTAAATTACGACAGAAGCACTCCTGAAGCTAGAAAATTAAACAAAAAGTTAGTTACTGCAGGATACATCTTAGCAGGTACAATACACAGTCACGCAGGAATGACAGCTTTCCACAGCGGTACAGATGATAAAGATGAACTACAATTTGATGGCTTACACATGACCATGGGTAACTTTAACTTGAAAGCACAAAGTTTTAGTCAAAGATTAATCACAGGAACAATGATAACAACCTTAGACTTTTTCGAAATGGTTAAGTCAGAGAACATTAAGACTTATTGGAGTATTTGTGATGTTCCAGAGGCTTGGGTTGACGCTGTTAAAATAACTAAACCAACACCTATAAAAGCTATTGATTTTGACAAGATACCTCTTAAAGGTAAAGAAAGATTTATGAGCAGGAAACAAGGAGGTTTACAAAGTAAGTTGAAAGCAACTCCTTTAGAATCAACTTTCAAAAAAATTAGTAAAGGTTTCAGACACAGTAAACAAGAACGTAGGAGATACAAAGGATGTTTTGATGATAGTACTAGTATGATGAAGTGTCCTACTTGTGCAAACCTTACACCTCTAGGTATAAAAGCTTGTAGTCAATGTGGAGCTCTCTTTGCTGATAAGCAAGATAACTTGTGGAAAGAGGATGAAGCAGAATATTTAAAGAAACAAATGTATGGTAGTGATTACCCAAATGATGAGGCTATTGAAAAAATCGAGAGTACTTACAAAGGAGAAGAATACTTCATTTAGGAGGAATAACAATGAGATTATTAATTATAGGTTTGGGAGGTATAGGTACTCACCTATTACCAACCTTACTACAATATTTGAACTATGAAGACCAGAAAGAATTGTTTAGTGAGATAGTTCTTCTTGATGGAGATAGTTACGAGGAGAGTAATCGTTCTCGACAAAACTTTGACAGTTTGGGCAATAAGGCTGAGGTTACAGCAGCTTACTATAATGAAATGTATGGTCTACCAATAATCTATGATACAGAATATATTACTTCTGCTAACATAAAAACTTATATTAAGGATGGTGATGTAGTATTGAGTTGTGTTGATAATAATGCTACTAGGTTGTTGTTAGAGAAACACTTATTAACCCTTAAGAATTGTACTGTGGTTAGTGGTGGTAATGATTTGACTGATGGTAACATTACTATTACTCAGATGGTTGAAGGAAAATTGACTACTCCTTTATTGACTGAGTTGCACCCTGAGATTAGTACTCCTAAGGATAAGAATCCTGCTGATTTATCTTGCGAGGCTTTGGCTGCTTTACCTAGTGGTGGTCAGATTGGTTTAGTGAATAGTGCTGTGGCTAATGTTATGAGGACTGTACTATTTAGTTTGATTAATAAGCGTTTGGAGTTCTCTGAGGTGTTTGTTGATTGTTTGACTGCTGCTACTAGAGCTATTAAGCTGGATGGTAATGATGAGTTGAACCCTACAATGCTGGGTTTGGGAGAGGAATAAAGAATGAAACAATATTTTATTTGGGAATTAGATGGAAAAACTAATGTCCCCAGAAGAATTTTAAAAACAGAAGATAAAGAATCTTTCATAGACAGGATAGTATTTTTGTTAGAGGAAGAAGCTAAGTTTTCTTGTAGAGTAGAGGATGTAAAATGACATTTGAAGAAGACTTTCCAAGTATGTTTCCTAAAGACTTTCCAAAATTCAACATGTTTTGTCCTTCTGAAAAAGAATATATTTCCCAAAACTGTCTTGACAAAGAACGAGTGAAAGAAGCTATAAATAACATTTATACTTTTATTAGAATAGATAAAGATTCACAAAACAAAGTTACTATGAAAGAAGTTGATGAAGGACTTAATGAGTTAAAAATAATTTTAAAACTGGAGGAAAAATAATGGATTGTACACACTGTAAAAAAGGACCACTAAAAGACAACCAAACATACCACAACGATAACAAACAATCATTCTGCACAGAATGTTATCACGAAGTATGCGAAGGGTTAAAACAAGGAGTATTTGACGATGAAGAATACGATGAATACTCACAAATGCTACTAGACTTAAGGATAGCCTTTACACAATTAATGTTATCAGCAAAAAGACACTGCTTAGACAAAGGACTACTAAAAGCTAAAGACTACAATCCTTTCTTGAAACATTTAGTTATCTCAGAAGAAGCATACTCTTTAAAGGAACTAAAGAAAGTAAGACTAACACTATCAATGGGTGAGAGCACACTAATTATGAGGGACACCCTAGCATCCATAGACAGTAGTAACACTTCTATACACCACCATAAATTTGGGTTAGAATTTGAAAACTACTACTCCAAAGGACTAAAGATTAAACACTTGTTGAAACTTAAAGTGAGGTCATAATGTCAATTATGGAATACGCACTACTAGGTGTATTTATAGTTTTGACCATAATCTTTGCAATACTTTTTTGAAAGGAAAACGCTTAAATACTATAAGATACTATAGTATCTATAGATACTAAGAATCTTGACCTATAGAGTCTAAGTATCTATAAGAAGCTAAGTTGTCTTATAGAATCATAGTATCTTAAATGTGTATGTAAAAAGAATCTAATTTCTATAGAATCCTATAGGAATCTTTAAAGATACTAGTATACAGTGAGAGAAAGACATTTAAATGATAACGTACTATAAGAGAGTAGGATGGAAAACGAAACTACAATACGAATAGAATTTAATGAGCAGCAAAAAGCAGTGACAGCCAATGTAAGGTACGAAGTCAAAGGAACAAACCTAATTGCACAAGACCTACTTGAAGAGGCTAAGAAACTTTTTGAACAAGCAAAAGCGTACAGTACAACACAGACTATGAATAAGGTTCATAGATAGTTGAGGGAGAAATAAAATGGAACAAGGAATACAAATATACGAGAAAGAAGGAAACGATACAACTTTTTACAGTATCAATCCTAAAAAAGACTTAGAAGAAGGCAACCACGTTATCGTGACAAAGTGTTATGATGAAGGGAAAGCAGTCTTTAGTGAAAAGTACAAGAAGAACAGCTATAGATGCCAAGTTTTAATTGGAGACAAAGAAGTAACTCTTTGGTTGACAGAAAAACAACACGTTGGATTTAAAGCTGTTGGTGAAGAAGGCTCAGTCATCAAAATGACTAAGTTTGAGAATCAATTTGAAAACAAGAAGTCAGGATTAAAGATGCTTTATAATGACTTAAAATTTGAAAAGGTAGAATAAAAAAAATGAGAATTAGTAGAAAAGAATTAAAGGCGGTTAACGCTGCTGACCAAAAAACTCTTGCTAAAGTTTCTAAAGAAAATTGGATTCTTAAAGAAATGATAGACAAGATGATGCCAGACTTTAAAGTGTTTGAAAGAACAATCTCTGGTGATAGTACTGAAGTATTGGGACTTTTGTTAGCTGACGATATGAAGTTTAGTAAACAGTTTAAGCAGACAATTAGTAATCTTGACGCTGATAACTTAATACTTCTTAACCAAGTAGAGGTTTTGGAAGAGGACAGAGATGGGTTGGAGGAGAACTTAGTTACTCTTAGAGCTACTATCCGTAATAAGATTATTGATAAAGAGCTTGAAATAACTGCTAAGAAATTAGAAGTTGATGCAAAGGGTTATAAAGAAACTTCTGATATGTACAAGGGTTTGTATGAGCAGAATCAACTTGAGTATGGTGTTATTGTTGAACAGCACATGGGCAACCTTAAAGACCTCAACGTTATTGTTCGTCAGAGTGATGAACTTGATAAAGAGATGTATAAGGGTGTTATTAAGGACCTTAAAGATGTTAGCTTAGAAATTGCTAAGAATAATAAGGTTCAAGTTGTTGTTCCTGAGTTGACCGTTTCTCAGGAGTAGTTGAAGGTTTTAGGGTTTATTCCCTTACCTTATTTCTTTTTATAATTAAATATTCTTAACCCTTAGTGGTTTGACTGCTAGGAAAGACTAGTATCATATTATTGGAGGAGAACAAAATGATTGAATATTTAGATTTTGAAGATTTATTTTTAGGCGATGATTTCGTCGTAGGAAAAAGTTTGTTACTATATGGATTAAAGAGGAAATAAAATGAAACCCTCTACCCACTAAAGTAGGTAGTTTCCAAAAAACAAAAGAAAATGGTAAAAACAAAAAAGCAAGAAGGAAAAGATGTGTTTGAGTATAGTGTCTTTGGAAGTCCTAATCAGAAGATAGGCGACTTCGTTCAAACAAAATTGGGAGTATTTTTATGAAAGCAGGATTAATGTTAGGTGTAAATCCTAATTCAAAAAGAGAAGATAACGATTTTTATGCTACAAATCCAAAAGCATTAAAGTTATTCTTACAATCATTGAAAAAAGATAA
>Ga0222628_1000307_pt1 | contig 22731 bp, 22 predicted proteins | sample AntAcemetageno95_FD_179860 | JGI IMG/M metagenome (GOLD analysis project Ga0222628, IMG submission 179860) | Saline water microbial communities from Ace Lake, Antarctica - #95 | ecosystem: Environmental > Aquatic > Non-marine Saline and Alkaline > Saline | place: Antarctica: Ace Lake | collected...
TAGAAGCAGCTAAAAATAACGGGCTAAAAAGATTTCACCACATTTCTACTGATGAAGTTTTTGGTTCATTAGGACCAGCTGATGCTAAATTTAATGAAAGCACGCCTTATGACCCTCGTAGTCCCTATAGTGCTTCTAAGGCGTCCTCTGATCATTTAGTTCGTGCCTATTTTCATACCTACAATTTGCCCATTACAATTTCTAATTGCTCAAATAACTATGGCCCTTATCATTTTCCAGAAAAACTTTTCCCTCTTTTTATTACTAATTTAATAAAAAACAAAAAAGTTCCTCTCTACGGAGATGGAATGAATGTTCGTGATTGGCTTTATGTTGAAGATCATTGTGAGGCAATTGACACAATCATTCAAAAAGGAAAGATTGGAGAAACATATTGCATTGGTGGAGATGCTGAAAAAACTAACAAGGAAATAACCTATAAGGTTTTGGAACTTATGGATAAGGATGAAAATTCAATTGAATTTGTAAAAGATAGACTAGGACATGATAGACGCTATGCAATCGATTTCTCAAAAATAAAAAACGAGTTGGGCTGGACTCCAAAAGTTTCTTTTGAAGAAGGATTGCAAAAAACAATTGCTTGGTATAAAGAAAATGAAGCTTGGTGGAAAAAATTAAAAGATAATAAATAAAATTGATATGGGAAAAAGTAAGGTTTTAATTATTGGATCTAAGGGAATGTTGGGGCAAGAATTGTCCAATGTTTTTTCTGAAGACAAAGAATTTGAAGTGATTTCTTGGGACAAGGAAAATATTGACATTACTGATTCAAAAAAAGTTAATTCAAAAATTTCAAAACTAAAACCAGAAATTATCATTAACTCTGCCGCTTATAACGATGTTGATGGAGCAGAAAAATCTCAAACTGGATTTGAAATAGCAAAAAAGCTTAATGGAAAAGCTCCTGGATATCTTGCAAAAGTTGCTAAAAAAATTGGAGCTACTCTGGTTCACTATTCTACTGATTATGTCTTTGATGGACAGCCCGAAATTCCAGAACCAACAGGTTGCTCAGGATCATGTAGAAATTGTATGCTTCATGAAGGATTTGAACCTCAAATTGGATTTGATGAAGAAGCTGAGCCTAATCCAATTTCCAATTATGGAAAATCAAAATTAATGGGAGAAAAAGAAGTCCAAAAAAATACTAAAAAATATTACATTATTAGACTTTCTAAATTATTTGGACAACCTGCTAAATCAAAAGAAGCTAAGAAAAGTTTTTTTGAAATAATGTTAAAAGCAGGAAAAGACAATAGACAAGTTAAAGTTATTGACGAAGAAACATCTAACTTCACTTACGCTCCAGATTTGGCTAAAAAAACCAAAGAAATTCTTGACTCAAAAAAATCTTTCGGGATTTATCACGTTACGAATTCAGATTCTTGCACTTGGTATGAGGCTGTTTTAGAATTATATCGTCAAGCAAAAATAAAAACAAAAATTATTCCCGTAGATGGAACTAATTTTCCACGACCAGCCAAACGTCCATATTATTCAGTTCTTCTGAATACGAAGCTAAATCCGATGAGAAGTTACAAAAAAGCACTGCATGATTTTTTAAAAATAAAAAATAAATAATTAATTTTTAATTTCGAATTTCGATTCAATTTATAATTTCTAATGTTTTAATTTTCAAAATTTAATCATTAAAAAGTCATTCAAAATTCAAAATTGGAAATTCTAAATTTTAAACAATATTATGACAAGAAAAGTTTCAAAAATGAAAGGAATAATTCTATCTGGTGGAACTGCCACTAGGCTTTTTCCTTTAACAGCAACAACCTCCAAGCAACTTTTACCAGTTTACGATCGTCAAATGATTTTTTATCCCTTAAACACACTGGTTAAAGCCGGAATAAAAGACATCTTAATCATTGTTTCTCCTGAGCACAGTGGTCAATATCTAAATCTCCTAGGATCAATTTTTAAACACCATGGGGTTAATCTATGTTTTGAAGTTCAAAAACTTCCTCGCGGATTAGCTGAAGCTTTCATTTTAGGTGAATCATTTATTGATAATGATAATGTAACGATGATTCTGGGAGATAATATTTTTGAAGATGATTTTTCAGAAGATATTCGTAAATTTAAAGGCGGTGCTCATGTTTTTGCTAAAAAAGTACCTGATCCAGAAAGATTTGGGGTTGTTAAATTTAATAAAGATAAAAAAGCAACTCAAATCGTCGAAAAGCCAGAAGAATTTATAAGCAATTACGCTGTTACCGGTCTTTATATTTATGACAATAAAGTAGTTAAAGCTGCTAAAAAAACTATCCCTTCTGATCGAGGAGAATTAGAAATTACCTCTCTTAATAATCATTATCTTGACTTAGGAGAATTGAAAGTTTCCATTGCTAGGGGTGAATGGTTAGATGCAGGAACATTTGATTCGCTTTTGGAAGCTGGAAATATTGTTAAGAATAAAAAGCTTTATAAAAAATTTGACCCAATTATTAATGCAGCGATTGCTGAATTCAATGAAGAATTAAAATATATTGCTAAGAAAAAATTATTATAATAAAAAACTTATGTCAAAAGTAAAAAAAGCCATTATAGCTGTAGCTGGATCAGGAACTAGACTCCTTCCCGCTACAAAATCAATGCCCAAGGAAATGCTTCCGATTGTTGATAAACCAATTATTCAATTGATCGCGGAAGAATTAGTTGATGCTGGAGTAGAAGATATAATTATGGTAACTAAGTGGGACAAAAAACCCTTAGAAGATCATTTCGATCACAGTACCGCCTTGGAATTAGATTTAGAAAAAGCTGGCAAAGACAAATATTTAACTGAGATTAAGAGAGTGGCAGAATTGGCTAATTTTATCTATGTTCGTCAAAAACCTTTCTATGGAAATGGCGTTCCAATTCTTTCTGCTGCAAGTCTTGTTGATAATGAGCCTTTTGTTTTTTGTTTTGGTGATGATTTAGTTAAATCTAAAGAATCCTTCACCAAACAAATGGTAGATGAATTTGAAAAAACTGGAGCACCAATGATAGGCGTGCAGAAAGTTCCAAAAGACCAAGTTAATCGTTATGGCGTTGTGAAATTAAAAGAAGGCACCATGGAAGTTGAAGACATTATTGAAAAACCAGATGTAGAAAATGCTCCTTCAGACTTGGCTGTATTTGGTAGAATGATTTTAAATCAAGAAATTATAAACATTCTAAAAGACACACCTGAAGGAATTGGGGGGGAAATTTGGATTGTAGATGCCCTTCGAACTTATGTTAAAAATGGTGGGAAATTAATTGCTCAAACCGTTAAAGATGGTGAATGGATGACTACTGGCGATCCCTTGAATTATACCAAGACAATTTTAGCTTATGCTTTTGAACGTGAAGATATTGGAGAAGAAATTAAAAAATATATCGACACTGAACTTTGCAAAAAATAAATCAATGAAAATTGCAATTCAAGCTTCAGACTTGGATCATACTCGTATCGATGGAACACGGGTATATATTTTGAATCTTTTAAAAAATTTCGGGAAGCTAGATGAGGCTAGTGATTTTTTGATTTATCACAAAAATAATTTCAATCCAGAATTAACTCCGCCTGATTTTCCAAATTATAAAATACTTAAAACCCCTTTTCCATTTTTTTGGACTCAAATTAAATTTGCCTTTGAGATTTGGAAAAAAAACCCCGACGTTCTTTGGATGCCAATGCAAGCACTCCCGATAATTAGAAGAAAAAAAATAAAAACCATTGTTACTATTCATGATCTAGCCTTTAAAATTTTTCCTGATCATTTTCCAAAAAAAGATCTATGCAAACTAAATTGGCTAACGGATTATGCAATCAAAAATTCTGATAAAATTATTGCGGTTTCTAATTCAACCAAAAAAGACATTCTGAAATTCTATCCTAAAATTAAGGAAGAAAAAATTAAAGTGATTTATCATGGCTTCGATAAGGAACTCTATTTAAAAAAACACTCTCAAGAAAAAATTGATAACTTTTTAAAATTCTATCAATTAAAAGATAAAAAATATATCTTATATATCGGTGCCATTCAACCAAGAAAAAATTTAGAAGTCTTGATTAAAGCTTTTGAAAAAATCAAACGATCTGGTTTCTCTGATTTAAAATTAGTCTTAGCAGGTGAATCAGCTTGGATGGCAGAGGAAACGCAAAATTTAGCCTCTCAGAGCCCTTTCACCAATGACATTTTAATGCCAGGAAGACTAAAATTTGAAGATCTGAGCCTTCTTTTGGCAGGAGCAGATGCATTTATTATGCCTTCCCTTTATGAAGGATTTGGAATCCCAGTTTTGGAAGCGCTAGCTTCTCGGACACCAACAATTTGTGCTAAAAATTCAAGCCTTCCCGAAGTGGGTGGGGAAGCGGTTCTTTATTTCGAAAATCAAAAAGAATTGGAAGAAAATATCAAAAAAATTCTTACTAATAAAGATTTAAGTCAAGACTTAATTTCAAAAGGCAATAAACAGATAAAAAAATTCTCTTGGGAAAAATGCGCCCAAGAAACATTAAAATTTATTCAAGAATAAATTTTAATAATCAGCAATCAGCTATTTTTTAAAAATAAAAATGATGACAGATGACTATTGACTGATTGCTAATACTATTCTTTCTCTAAGATATTATAAATCAAATAAATTGAAACCACTGCCAAGATAGTAATGGCGAAAGCTAGGATTAGATTAAATTTCAAAACACTATTTAAAATAAGAAAAACTGAAACAACTAAAAATATATTAGTTGTTTTTTTACTGAATATTCTAAGCTCTCTAATTCCTGTCTTTTTTCTAACAATTGAGATAAGAAAAATATCTGCCAGAATGCCTACTGCAAAAAAATAGATTGGAACATAGCGAGAAATTATTCCTGGTAAAATTCCTTCGGCCAACATTACAAAAAGAAAGAAAATAATCAAAGAAAAAAGAAAATCATTAAGAAGTTTGTAGATTATTTTTAAATTTTCTTGTTTTTTAATTAAATTAAACATTAATTTGTCTGCCCCCGTAGTGAGCTTTTTATCCCGTAGCGAATTTATTCTGCTACTGGGATGCTCTACTATTGGGTATAATTATCCTTTGCTCGACTTAATATAGTTGAGACGGTATTTTTTAAACTTTTTAAACTAAACTCTTTCTTAAAGCGAACATTAATATAATCTAACTTAATATCATTCTGAAAAATTGTTTTAATTTGAAAATCTAATCCAATTAGATTCTCAAATTTTTCTATTGGCATTTCACAAGAATATACTTTTTTCCAAATTGAATGATTTTTAATTTCACAATCTTCAATCAAATCTAGACTTTTTTCAGAAACTGCAATTAGATTTCTTGCAGGCAAATTTTCAATTGATTTTTCTGAAATTGAAAGTTTTTGCTTATCCCGAATCAAATAATATTTTCCACCATCTGTTTTTAAGATTGTTCCATTGGGATGCGGACTACTGAGGCCAAAAAGTTTTTGCTTTTCATAAGTAGCAATCACATCTGGACCAACTCTTTTTAAATCATCCCAGGAATAACCATGTGTAATAAATGTTTCAATACTATCAACAGGATAAATATAATTTTGAGAAATTATATAAACTGATTCTCCATAGGCAACAAGCTCTCCTGCAATAATTTCATTAGCATCCTTTTCTTGTTCATAATCAATTTCACCTCCTTCTGGATAGAAAAAACTTTGATAAGATTTTTGAATGTTAACATCACCCTCAAAAATAGTATCTGATTTTTCTGCCAACACAAATTCAATAACGACATTTGAATAACTTCCTAAAAGAGAAGCGTCGAAAGTCAGATCCTTATCAGAATCTATTTTTCCCTTACTCGGAAGATGATCATTATCAACTCTTGGATTAATGATATTATTCTTCGTAGAATTAGGATTAATAAAAGAAAAAGTGAAATAAGCCGTTGGGAAAAGAATAATATAAGCAAAATAAACCGCACCTAGAAAAGAAAACGCATAAATCAACGCTCGTAATATGCGGTATATTTTCTCTCTTTTTTCACTTAATTTTACTTCTTCGGTTAGATCAAACATTATTTTTTATATTCATAAATACCACCATATATTACCATATTTTCATTTTTATGGGGAAGTGATAGCTCTTCCTTAATAATCATCCTCTTATCTATTTCTTCTATCTCTAAAAAATTATTTTTAATTTTAAAATTAGAGATTTTTTCTAATTTAATTCCATTTTCATAATAAAAATAAATTGAATTATCGGGAATGATAAAATAAACTTTTTCAAACTTTTTTAAATCTATTTTCCTTAAATCCTCTGGATTAAAAAAATAAACAGCATTTAATCCCTTTTGAAAGCTAAGCGGTCCACTCAACATCGAATAGGGATCTCCAGTTGCCAACCTATCAATTAAAACTAGATCTTTTTGAGAAAATATTTTTTCTTCAGTAAAGGAAATCGTTTGATAAGGAACAAATGAAAGATATGGGATGATTATAATAATATTAGCTAAAATAATAATCCCAAAGACAAAATATCTAAAAAGTTTCTTTCTAAAAATACATTCCATAAAGATGATGGCCATCAAACAAAGAGCTGGATAAATAGAAAAAGCAAATCTTCGAAGCATCCAAGGATGATCAAGGCTAATATTAGGAATAATCAAATAATAAAATGATGGCAAAACAATGAAAAGAGGAATTAATATTCTATAGCTCTTCCTTTTAATAAAATAAATAATTGCAAAAAGTCCAAGAGCCATTATAACGAGCATTGCATAAAGAGAAAAAGTTTTTCCTAAATAAAGCTCCAAATCAATCCAGTTAATTGCATCTCCGGATGATGACCCCCTTAAAAAAGGCTTGAGGAATGATTTTAAAACAGAAATATAAAAATTCTGATTAACAAAAATAACTCCAATATAAGTCGCTAAAATTAGCAGTAAAAAACAATTCATTTTTCTATCAAAAAGTTTTTTTAGGTTTTTACGATATTTTGCAAAAAGTAAAATAAACATCATCACTAAAAAGGCAATCGCTTCGATTCTGACAAAGAGGAATAATCCAAAAGCTAAAAGTGCTAAAAATAACTCGGATTTATTTTCACTTTCCCAAAAATTCCAAAATTTATAAATTCCAAACCAAACCAACATCCAAGCTAAATTTTCGCTAAGCGTAAATTTAGAAAACCAATAAAAAACAAAGGAACTTAAAATTATTCCCAAAGCAAAAAACTTCGTCTTTTCTTTTTTGGAAAATTTTTCAACAAGTAAATAAAAAGAGAAGATAAAAATTACCAAAGAAATAGCATTGGCGAAAATCAAACCAAAATAACCAAATAAAGAAAAGAATGTTGCCAGCCAGGCAATATACCCGATAGGGAAATGGGTTATAAGATTTCCATTTTCTAAATAATCAAATCCAGGGAAATTAAGCGCTTTACCAGGACCACTTGCCCCGCACCAAATTTTCTTTAGTTGAAAAACAATATTACTCGAATCATCCCGCTCTATTTGCGAACAATTTGGTGCGGGGTTGATTTGAAAAAATTCTTTTGAAACTTCAGTGGAAAATTCAAGCTGATGGTTTTGACTCAATCTAATTGCTGCTTCGCTAAATGATCCTTGATCCCGACCAGAAAAGATAGTTGGGGATGAGTAGAAAGAAAAGATAGCAACTGAAATAAAAATTACTCCAAAAATAATCGATTTTTCTTTATCAAATTTAATTTCAATTTTTTTCTTAGCAATCAGCCAAGTTAGGAAAGTTATTGATAGAATAAAATAACAAGCCAATATCCAAGTGTAAAAAATATTAAAAATTGTCAAAATAATACTCAGCCAACCCAACCCAATAAAAAATAAAACACCGTAAGTGAATAAAGGATGTTCTGTTTTTAGGGATAGTTTAGAAAACATAAAATAGATATTTTAATTCCAAATTTTAAATTAAAAATTTCAATTAAATTCTTAAAACATTTAATAACAAATTATTACTTACTTTTAGTACTTTTAATGATAGCAGAAAAAATAAGTGTTAATTCTTGAGCTTCTCTCCATAATTCACGACATTTCTCCTGTAATTCAGCTTCTGCCACAGAAAGCATTCGCAACCAATGTTTTGTCTCCTTGCTTTCTTTTTTACAAATTCCTAATTTATGAATAAAATCTTTCCGTGACTCAGCTCCGTCAGCCTCCATATAATTTGCTCCAATGCTCGTTGCACTACGAATCAATTGCCCAATAATTGGCTTGGTAATTTCATTCTTTGGAGTAGTTTTTAAAAATAATATAACTCTTTCTCCAAACTTTGCCGTTCTCTCTTCTAGGTCAAACTCTTTTTTATTTTTATCATTTGTCATTCATTTGATATTTGATATTTTTAATTTGGAATTCAAGATAATTATATCTTGATTTACACCTTTTGCCAAACAGCTAAATCTGCGATAAACTAATATTATAAATCGCATTTAGTCATCAGCTATCAGTCATCTGTCATCATTTATTGATTACCAATTACTGTTGACTGTTGACCCTATATTTTACATGAAAATTTTAGTTGTGGCGCCAACGCCTTTTTTTTCTAATAGAGGAACCCACATCCGCATTCTTGAGGAGTCTTTGGCTTTAGAAAAATTAGGTCACAAAATCACGATCGCCACTTATCATATTGGAGGGGATATTAAGAATGAAGTTAATACTTCTATAGATATCCGTCGTATTCGACGTTGGCTTTTTTGGTATAAAAAACTAGAAGCTGGTCCGGATTGGCAAAAAATTATCCTTGATCTACTTTTGATTAAAAAAGTTTTTTTTCTCACTCGAAAGAAAAATCCAGACATCATTCATTGCCATCTCCATGAAGGAGTTTTAATTGGTTGGATTGTTCAAAAAATTCTTTTCTGGAAAAAAATTAAAATTGTTGCTGATTTTCATGGTAGCCTCACAAAAGAAATGGTTTCCCATAACTATCTCGGGGCTGGGATATTAAAAAAAATATTTTTTTGGATTGAAAAATTTATTGACAATCTTGGAGATGCAACAATTTCTAGCTCTGAAGAAAACACACGAGAAATTGCAAAAATGAAAAAGAATGGCATAGTAGAAACCGTTTTAGATGGAGTTAATTTGGACCATTATTCTCAAAAGCCAACTCGAGAAGAACTTAAAAAAGAATTAGAGCTTCCAGAAAATAAAACTATTCTAACCTACACTGGCGCCTTAGTGATGAACAAGGGGATTAGCTATCTCCTAGAAGCAATTCCAAATGTTATCAAAACTAATCCTAATACATTTTTTATTATCGCCGGTTTTCCAATTGAAAATGCCCAAAATTTTGTAAAGGAAAAAAACCTAGAAAAAAATGTTCGTCTTATCCATCCATTGGATTATTTCAAGCTACCTGAAATTCTTCTGGCTAGTGATGCAGGAATAGACCCCAAGGATTCCTCTACTGGACAAGCTAGCGGAAAAATTTTACAATATATGGGTGCGGGACTTCCCGTTATTTGCTTTGATAGAAAAAACAATCGAGATTACCTTCAAGAAGGTGGAATTTACGCTCAAGAAATTTCTGCTAATAGTTTGAAAGAAAAAATTCTTGAATTCTCTAATAATATAGAGAGCTTTAAATCCTTAGGAGAAATCAATAAACAAAAGGCTAAAAATTTAAGCTGGGATATCTCAGCCAAAAAAATACAAACGATTTATGAAAAAATCACTATTTAGTAGAGTCCGCTTAACAGTTATCATTATTGCAGTCATAATAGTCTTAGGCGGTTTTTTTCTAATTAAAAATAATAACGGTGCGGTTAAAAATATAGCTCTAACCTCACTTTCAATAGCTAGCAAATTTTCTAATCTTTTACCAATCGCTGAAGATGAAAAGGCAGAATTAAATGTAGTCAATGAGCTGGTTTCCACTCTTACAAAAAATGATGATGTAGAAAGAAAATTTCTTTTGCTGTTGCAAAATAATATGGAACTTAGACCAGGAGGAGGATTCCTTGGTCAATATGCCGTAATTAAACTTAAAAATGGAGAAATAACTTATTCCTATTTTGAAGATGCTAATATTCTAGATCAAAGAATTAATGCAAAGGTGACCCCGCCTTACCCATTCACCAGAATGATGCAAATTAAAAAATGGGAATTTCGTGATTCCAATTTTTCTCCTGATTTTCCAACTAACGTAGAAAAGGCAAAATACTTCTATCGTTTGGCAGGAAGAAGTTCAGATTTTGATGGAGTAATCGCTGTTAATGCGACTGTTCTTGAAAGTGTTTTAAAAATTATTGGGCCAATCACTGTTTATGGAAAAACATTTACAAGTTCAAATGTAGTTTTAGATTTAGAAGAAATTGTTGAGAAAAAATATATCGAAAGTAAAGAGGCTGGAATGGAAATGGATACTCAAGATAGAAAGGCTATTATGAAACAAATGACGACTATAATTTTAGATAAACTCGCATCTCTCGGAAATGTCACAAAAATTGCTGGAATGATTCACGATGAAACAAAGAATAAGAACATCATGTTTAATTTTACAGATTCAAAATTACAAGGACTAATTGAAAGTGTTTATTGGGATGGAAAAGTTTCTGAAACTTGGAAATCGGATTATCTAATGATGGTTGACGCCAATATGGGATCATTTAAATCAGATTATTATATGAAACGAGAGGTTGATTATAATATTGACTTAACTCAACCCAAGCCAGTAGTGAACCTAAATATTAAATATATTCACAATGCGAAATATGGCGACTGGCGAACGAGTGACTACCATTCATACTTGAGAGTCTATGTTCCAAAGGGCGCCAATCTACTAGAGCGAAAAATGGTGAGCTACCCGAATATTCAAGAAGAATTTGGAAAGACTTATTTCGGATTCATCGTTCACACACTGATTGGAAGATCAACAAATGCTTTCATTAAATATGAGCTACCGGAAGATTTTAATCGAGAAGATTACAAGCTCCTTATTCAAAAACAATCTGGAGTAGGAGATGTTCCAGTTAAAGTCACGGTGACAACAAAAGAAGGCACTTCCACTCAAGAACAAATCCTCAAAAAAGACCTCCGCTTCGAATTTGTTAAAAAATAAAAAAACTTTTAAAAACCCGTTGCTTGTGAGTGACGGGTTTTTGCTTTTAGGTCTAATTTGAGCTACAATTCAGTTATAAGTTAAGGGATTATCCAATGGATACTAGAGATAATATATTAAATTCAGCTATAGAATTACTTGCGTGCCCAAATTGTGGGGGGAGTTTTATTCTTTTAAAAAATGAAATTTCATGCGTAAAATGTGAACATAAAGCAGCACTAATTGATGGTATTATTTTTCAATTTCAAAAAGCTTCTTTACCTGAAGATATTTTAGAAAAAACAATGTATGGACCAGAATATGAAGAATTAAAGAATGAGATCAATGAATATTCTGACCCAAATTTATTAAAAAAATTTAATTTAATTAAAAAAGAAGACTGCATCTGTCTTGATTATGGTTGTGGATCAAGTCGACAAGTGTTTGATCTAGTAAAAAACTTTAAAGCTAAAATAGTTTTTGGACTTGATTATGACTTAGAACCCCTCCGCATATCTGCAAAAATTACAAAAGAATTAAAGCTAAGTAATATATTCTTTATTCAATTTTCTTCTGATAATATTCCTTTTAAAAATAATGTGTTTGATATTATAACCTCCCATCAAGCATTAGAGCATGTTAATAATCCTGAAAATGTTATTGAAAATATTAGCGCTAAGATGAAGGAAGGTGCATCAATAGAGATTGATTTTCCGAATGGCGGTTCCCTAGGTGAATACATGAGAGAAAAATTCCATAAATTAACAAAGAAAAAGAATCCTCACATTTCAAAAATAAATTTACTAAGAGCACGGAAAACTTTTCAAAAAAATAATTTGTCAGAAATAGTTTTTGTTCCAACCCAAGTAATTCTAGGTCCAATGATATATATCTTTGAAGGTTTCATTCTTAGATTCATATTTAAAAAATATAAAAATTGGTCAATAAGGAAAAGCTATGATAATTTCCTTTTCAATATTATTAGGAAAATAGAAAAAGTAATAATGAAAACATTTCCCAAGTCAGCGCATGATTTTAGATTTGTTTTAACAAAAAAATGAAATTAATACTGATAAAAATCGGCAAGGTTTGGAAGTTACTTCGAAATGAAGGGTTTTTTTCTGGTGGAAAAAGGAGTATTAACCACTTAATTTTGTTTCTAAGGACACTTCTCGCTAATCCAGAAGGAGATGTTCTTTTCCTGACAATGGGATTGGGCGATAGCGCTCGCTATAGAGCCTACAATCAAGTTGAAGAATTAAACTTAAAAGGAATTAAATCTTCGGTAATGATTATTGATAATCCTAGACTTCCAAAATTTGCTAATCGATTTAAGGTTTTCGTTTTTAATCGAACATTGGTCACTAAGAATGTTCAAAGATTAATTTCTGAAATTAAAAAGCAAAACAAAGAAATCATTTTTGATACTGATGATCTAGTTTTTGATGCAAAATTTATGCATCAGACAGAAAGCTATGAGAAGATGAATGCCCTAGAGAAAAAACAATATGAAAAAGGAGTTGGAGAAGAGATTCTTAATGATCCTTATGTTAAAATTTGTGTCACAACAACTAGTTTTATAAAAAACATCTTGGAAGGCTACGATAAGAAAGTTTTCATTTCCTCAAATAAGATAAACCAAGCAGAAGTTACTCTTGCAGAAAAAATAAACGAAAATAAGAAGCAAAACAACTCAGATGAGATTACATTAGGCTATTTTAGCGGGACAATGAGCCATAATAAAGATTTTGCGACAATTTCTGAACCACTCTACCAAATTATGGAAAAATATCCTCAAGTAAACTTAGTGCTAGTTGGCCCTTTAGATATTAACAATAAACTTAACGATTTTAAGGATAGAATTAAAAAGACTGGTTTAGCTCCAATCGAAAAGCATTACGAAAACATTTCCAAGGTTGATGTTAATTTAGCTCCATTGGAAAAAGATGATCCTTTCTGTGAAGCAAAATCAGAACTAAAATTCTTTGAAGCAGGAATTGTGAAGACTCCAACGGTTGCCATTAAGAATCACACCTTCTCTGAGGCGATTGAAGACGGCCTAGATGGTTTCCTAGCTGAGAATGGAATCGAATGGTTTGAAAAAATTGAAAAATTAATCCTTAATGAAGACTTAAGAAAAGAAATGGGAGAAAAGGCTTACCAGAAAACTTTAAGGGAATACACCAATAAAAACGCAAACAACGAAGAATACTATAACTATCTAAAATCAAAAATTTAAAACTCTATGAAAATTCTAATAACGGGAGGAGCAGGATTTATCGGAAGCGCAACAGCCAAAGCTTTAATTGAAAGGGGAGATCAAATTGTCATCATAGACAATTTTAATGATTACTACGACCCAAAGCTAAAAGAAGATCGAATTAAAATTTTCTTGAAAGGTTGCAAAATCAAACTCTATCGTGGAGATATTCGTGATCAAAAATTTCTAGAAAAAGTTTTCAAAAAAGAAAAACTTGATAAAATTATTCATCTAGCAGCTATGGCTGGCGTACGCTACTCTCTCGAAAAACCTAGCCTTTATTATGATGTTAATGTAATGGGAACTCAAAATTTACTTGAGTTATCAGTAAAATATAAAATTAAAAATTTTGTTTATGCATCATCTTCTTCTGTTTATGGAAATAACAAAAAATTACCTTTTTCCGAATCTGACAGTGTAGACACTCCAATCTCTCCATATGCTGCTTCAAAGAAAGCCACTGAACTGCAAGCGCATGTTTATAGTAATATTTATAAGCTTCCAACCACAGGTCTTCGATTTTTCACAGTCTATGGACCTTGGGGAAGGCCTGATATGTCTCCAATTAAATTTACTAAAAATATTTCAGAAGGCAAACAAATTGAAGTCTATAATAATGGAAAGATGAGTCGAAACTTCACCTATATTGATGACATTGTGTCTGGAATTGTTACCGTTCTAGATAAAAATTTTCCTTACGAAATTATGAATATTGGAGGTGACAGTGAAGAAAATTTAATCGACTATATTGAAATGATTGAGAATAATATTGGCGTAAAAGCCAAGAAAAAATTAATGCCATTGCAACCAGGAGACCTTATCGCAACTGTTGCCGATATCAAAAAATTACGAAAACTAGGCTGGAAACCAACCACAAAAATTGAAGATGGTATTAAAATTTTTGTTCAGTGGTATAAGAAATATTATAAAATAAATTAGTGATAAAAATAATAAAAAACAATCCATTTTTAAAAAACAGTGCTATTCTCTTTGCTGGAACAATGACTGTTAACGTTTTGAATTATGTTTTTCATTTGCTTCTGGGAAGAATGTCCAGCGTAGAACTTTATGGAGAAATTGAATCCCTAATCTCTCTTTCCCACATCATTTCCATCCCAGCTCTAACGCTAGGAATGATTGTAACAAAATACAGCGCTCATACTAAAGCCGAAAATAATCCCTACGGTAGTTATCTCATTTTTAAAGCTTTTAATCAAAAGATAATCATTTTTGGAATTCCTATTTTTCTTCTAATGCTTTCTATCACACCTCTAGTTAGAAACTTTCTGAAAATAGATGAAACTTGGCCAATTATTTTACTTTGGATTCTGATGCTTCTTGGATTCTTTTCTACTATCACTAATAATATGTTAATTGGATGGCAAAAATTCAAAGAAAGTAGTATAGCCTCAATCGCAAGCACTTTAGTAAAGATAATTGTCGGTATCGGTCTTCTAAAAATTGGATTTGGAGCCAGTGGAGTTATAGGAGGGTTTGTTTTAAGCGGAATAGTTTTATATATCTTAGCAATTTGGTTTCTGCGTTTTACTAAAAAGAAGAATGAAAATAGCGGAAAAGAAATTGACTATTCAGCAATGAAAAAATATCTTTTGCCTGCGCTAATGGGAATTATTTCAATTACTATTCTTGGTAATGTCGATATGGTTCTAGCTAAAAATAAACTAGACGCTTTTACTTCAGGACAATATGGAGCTCTAACAGTTGCCTCAAAAGCAATCTTTTTCGCCACTGGAATTCTAGGCTCAGTTCTTTTTGCAATGTCAGCTGAAGAAAATCACAAAAAAGGAAACTCACTAAAGCAACTTCGTAATGCCGCTGGGCTTACTTTTCTCGCAACTTCTTGTGCTGTTGCTTTCTATTTTATTTTTCCTAAGTTTGTTCTGGGAGTATTTTTCGGGAATAAATATGACAGCGCCTCTCAATATCTTGGTTGGTTTGCCATTATGGTTTCTCTTTTTTCCTTTGCTCATCTTTTCATTCAATATCTACTTTCTATCAACAAAGTAAAAGCAGCTTTTTCTTTTATGATTATTGCCCTGATTGAGATTTTAACTATTTTAATTTTCGCCAAATCAATCTATGATATAATTAGTATAGTGATTGTAGTCCAAATTATAGCAATTCTAACTGGACTCTATTTTGTTTTTAAAACTAAAAAAGAAAACTATGTCTAAATTATCTTTAATCATCCCAGTTTTTAACGAAGAAAAAAATATTCAACCTCTTCACGAAGAGCTATCTTCGACAATTTCAAAATTAGATAATTATGAATTTGAAATTATTTTTGTAAATGATGGGAGCACTGACAATAGCCTAGAAGAAATAAAAAAAATAGAGAACCAAGATCAGAGAATTAAAACTATAGATTTTTCTCGAAATTTTGGAAAAGAAATGGCAATTACCGCTGGTATCAACACTTGCCAAGGTGACGCTTGCATCATGATTGATTCTGACCTGCAACATCCAGTGGAAAAAATTTCTGATTTTTTGGAAAAATGGAAACAAGGTGGAGAAGTAATCATCGGAGTTAGAAAAAGCAACAAAGGCGAAGGCTTGATTAAAAAAATAGGTTCCTACTTTTTCTATAAGATAATAAATAAAATTAGCGCCACTAAAATCATTCCTAATGCCACAGATTTTCGTCTTTTAGATCGAATTGTAATTGATGAATTTAACAGAATGACCGAAAGAAACAGAATGACTAGAGGGTTAATAGACTGGCTAGGATTTAAAAGAGAGTTTGTCGAGTTTAACGCTAATCCAAGAGTTAATGGCAAAGCTTCCTACAGCACTTGGAAACTATTTCACTTAGCTTTTGATAGCATTGTTTCCCTTAGCTTTTTCCCCTTAAAATTAGCTGGCTATCTTGGAGTTATCATCACTGTTCTTTCTGGAATTTTGGGACTTTTTATGTTCATCACTAATTATGTAACTGGGAGTTTAAACTTTTCTGGTCCAGCTATCTTAGCAGTTATAATTTTATTTTTAATTGGCATTGTCTTAGTATGTCTTGGCTTTATAGCCCTTTACATTGCAAATATCCACGCAGAAGTCGGCAATCGACCAATGTACATTATTCGCAAGAAAAAAAACAATCTGTAAACAGCAACCAGTCAACTGTCACCAAAAAAAGAATGCTGACGGATTACTAATGACTGATGACAGAATTTTTAAAAAAAATTCAAGAATATGAAATACACTTTTGTAATTCCAGTTAAAGAAATCAACAATTATATTCGGGAAGCAATCCCGAATATTTTGCAAATAGATCGATCCGACTATGAAATAATCATCTATCCAGACGTCGCCAATGATGAAACTTGGTCAAAGACTCGTCAAATTGCGACTGGGCATATGGGTCCAGCTCAAAAAAGAAACCTTGCCCTTCAGGATGCAAAAGGAGAGTTTTTAATCTTCATCGACGATGATGCCTATCCTAAAAAAAATATTCTTGAAATTCTAGATTATGATTTTCAAGAGGAAAAAGTTTCGGCAATTGGTGGTCCAGCAATAACACCAAGAAGCGATTCTTTCCTGCAAAAAGTTTCTGGTGCTTTTTTTCTCAGCTCCTTTTCTGGCGGCTTTCCAGAAAGATATATCCCAAAAGGAAAGAAAAAAGAGATTCAAGATTGGCCAACTGTTAATTTGAGCATTCGTAAAGAAATTTTTCAAAAGATAGGTGGCTTTAACTCAAGCTATTGGCCCGGAGAAGATACGGAACTTTGTCTGCAAATAATTAAAAATGGTGGAAAGATAATCTACGATCCAGATGTTCAAGTTTGGCATCACAGAAGGGAAGGAATTAAAAGACACTTAAAACAAATTGGTGGATATGGAATTCATCGTGGTTTTTTTGCTAAAAAATATCCAGCCACCTCTTTCAAATTTATCTACTTCATCCCTTCTGCTTTTTCTATTTTTGTTTTACTTTTTTCTGTAGTTTCAATCCTATATATACTCAATCCATATACATTTGATTGGATTTTTGGACTATTTTTGCTTGGCTGGTGTTTCTATTTTATTGCCTTAATTATCTCTTTTATCCAAATTTTATATTACGAAAAGAATGTGTTAATATCATTATATGCTTTGTCCTACATTTTCCTCGGCCATATTTATTATGGTCTTCGATTTATTCAAGGCTTCGCATTCACGCGTAATCTCAAAAGTCGATTACGCTAAAATTCTAATTTAAAATTTCCAATTTCGAATGAATTTTTAATGAAAAAAATTTTAAAATTAAAACATTAATAAATTAAAACTTGAATCAAAATTCAGAATTCAAAATTCAAAATTATGAAAATATCTATCAGTTATCCTCCTTTAGAATCAAAAAAAGGTATTGCACTTCTATCTCAAAATAGACAGTTTCAATGGTTTAACAATCCAACCTATATTTATCCAGTCATTCCAGCTTGCGCTGCTAGTCTTTTAAAAGAAAAAGGTTACGAAGTTTTTTGGGACGATGCAATTGCCCAAGAACTAACTTACGATCAATGGCTCCAAAGAATCATAAAGGAAAAACCAGATTTAATTGCTTTGGAAACAAAAACACCTGTCGTAGAAATGCATTGGAAAATTATAGATAAACTGAAAGAAAAACTTCCTGAGTCAAAAGTTGTTTTAATGGGTGATCATGTAACAGCTAAACCAGCCGAATCTTTAAAAAAATGTAACGTTGATTTTACCATTTCCTCTGGCGATTATGATTTTATGCTTTTAAACTTAGCTAATCATCTTTCTAAAAACGAATCTTTAGAGGGAGGCTTTTGGTATAAAGAAGATGGAGAAATAAAAAATTCCGGACCGTCTGACCTTTCTAAACATGACTTAAACACTTTGCCTCTGATCGACCGTCAACTAACTAAATGGGAAGATTATGCTTATAAAAATGGAAATTTCAAATACAAACCAGGGGCTTATATGATGAGTGGACGTGATTGTTGGTGGGGGAGATGCACCTTTTGTTCTTGGACAACTTTTTTCCCAGGAAAAAATTTCCGAACTCAATCAGCTAAGATTGCCTTGGCAGAAGTTGAAAATTTAATCAGTTTGGGAGTTAAAGAAATCATGGAAGACTCAGGAAGCCTTCCAATTGGCGATTGGCTCACTGAATTTTGTAATGGAATGATAGATAAGGGATTTAACAAAAAAATCACCCTGAGCTGTAATATGCGTATTACTGGAATCAAAAGTTTAGAGACATGGAAATTAATGAAAAAAGCTGGTTTTCGTTTTATCCTTTTCGGCCTAGAATCTGCTAGTCAGAAGACTCTTGATCGAATTGATAAAAATCTAAAAGTAGAAGAAATTGAACCAGGACTAAAAATATGCAAAGAAGGAGGACTTGAACCACATATTACCACAATGATTGGATTTCCATGGGAGTCTAAAGAAATGGCACAAAAAACAATTGCTCTGTCCAAAGATCTTTTCAAAAAAGGCTACGTCGATACCCTACAAGGAACAATAGTCATTCCATATCCAGGAACTCCACTATATAAATACTGTGATGAAAATGATTTACTTCTAACCAGAGAATATTCACATTTCGATCAACGAGAAATGGTAATGAAATCACCTCTAACTTCTGAGGATGCAAAGGAGCTCGTTCAAGAACTCTATAAAGCATTTCTAACCCCAAAATTTATTCTGAAAAAAATTCTTGCTATTCGAACTTTTGATGATATTAAATTTCTTTGGATGGCCGGTTGGAAAGTCTTGGGACACCTCACCGACTTTGGCCAAAAGCCAAAGTAAATGTAATAATTTAAAATTTCCAATTTCGAATGAATTTCTAATAATTCAATGTTTAAAAATTAGAATTTGAATCAAAATTCAGAATTCAAAATTAATTATTAAGAAAAATTTATGAAGATATTAGTAACAGGAGGTGCAGGATTTACCCGCCCGCATCGCCAGCGAGTTAAATTAAAGAAATGTATTACACTTATGTTTTAGAAAGCACAAAAGACCAAAACTTATATATCGGTTGGACAAATGATTTAAAAAAGAGGTTAGAAAAACACAACTCAGGTAAAGTCCCTTCAACAGAATTAAGAAAACCGTTAAAATTAATCTACTACGAAGCATGCTTATATAAGGAAGCCGCAATAAAAAGAGAAAAATATTTTAAAACAGGTTTTGGTCGTCGATTTTTAAAAAATAGACTTGCTGGCTCGCGTGGCGGGCGGGTTGGGAACTAAATTTAACTGGATAAAATCAATAACACTATGAAAATTTTGATAACTGGGGGAGCTGGGTTTATAGGATCTCATCTTTGTCGAAGACTTCTAGAAGAAGGAAATGAAGTAATTTGCGCTGACAACCTTTTTACAGGTAACAAGGCTAATATTATTGATCTTTTGGATAACAAAAAATTCGAATTTATCCGTCATGATGTAGTTTTCCCACTTTATGTCGAAGTTGATCAAATTTATAATCTGGCTTGTCCGGCGTCTCCGGTCCACTATCAATACAACCCAGTCAAAACTATCAAAACCAGTGTGATGGGAGCTTTGAATATGCTAGGACTAGCTAAAAGAATTAATGCAAGAATCCTCCAAACTTCAACCTCTGAAGTTTATGGTGATCCTGAAGTCCATCCACAACCAGAATCCTACTGGGGAAAAGTAAATCCGATTGGAATTCGATCTTGCTATGATGAAGGAAAGCGCTGTGCTGAATCACTTTTTTTCAGTTATCATAATCAAAATAAAGTAGATATTAGGGTAATTAGGATTTTCAATACCTATGGACCAAATATGCATCCAAACGATGGGCGAGTAGTTTCTAATTTCATCGTTCAAGCACTTAAAAATAAAAATATTACAATTTATGGAGATGGATCACAAACTCGAAGCTTTCAATATGTTGACGATCTAGTTGAGGGAATGATTAAAATGATGAATAATAAAGATAAATTTATAGGGCCAGTAAATATTGGAAATCCAATCGAATTCACAATCAAAGAACTGGCAGAAAAAGTTTTAAAATTAATTCCAGAAAGCAAAAGTAAAATTATCTACAAACCCCTTCCTCAAGATGATCCAAAACAAAGAAAACCAGATATCAAATTAGCCAAGAAAAAATTAAAATGGGAACCAAAAATCCATCTCAAAGAAGGTCTCGAAAAAACCATCGAATATTTTAGAACCGTAGTCTAAATTACAAATCAAATCCCTGCCTACCGGCAGACGAATGATTTAAAAAATTAAAAATTAGAATTTGAATCAAAATTCAGAATTCAAAATTAAAAATTTTGTTTATGCCCTTATCCCTTCATCTATCAATTCATCTTTTTTTTGCACTATTAGCTGGATTAATTATCTGGCTAATTTATAAAAAGCCTTTCCTGTCTTTTCTAGGAGGAATCCTTGGAGGATTTATAATTGACTTTGATCATTTCATCGATTACTTCTTGGTTTTTGGTTTTAAATTTAAATATGAATACTTTTCCAATGGCTATCAATTTCTGAAATCAGATAAAATGTATGTTTTGGCTCACGGATGGGAATATGTTATTATTTTATTAATTCTAGCTTTAATTTTGAGCAATAAAAAATCCAAAACAAATACAACAATTAGAACAACTAGAGCATTTAGAACATTCATTCTCGCTTTAGCTTTGGGAGCTCTTTTTCATTTAGCAACAGATGTTGTGATTAATGATGGAATGACTGCAAAGACGTATTCCATTATCTTTAGAGCTAAAAACAATTTTCAGACTGAAAAAATAGTCACCCCAGAACACTGGAAAACGCATAATTTGAAGAAAAATGAGATTGATTTAAATAGTCTATAGTATACTATATATGGTATACTACACTACATGTAGTGTATAAATAGCTTTTTATAAGACATATATGATTTTAATAAACTTTAGATTTTAAGAACTAAATCCATGTTAATTTCAGTTATCATAACAACTAAAAACGAGGAGGCTCATATAGAAAATTGTCTCAAATCAATCAAGGAGCAATCCTATCTGCAAGATCAGATTGAAATTGTTGTTGTTGATAATGACTCCAGTGATAGAACTAAAGAAATTGCTAAGAGGTACACTGAAAAAGTTTTTGATAAAGGACCAGAAAGGTCAGCTCAAAGAAATTTTGGAGTTGAAAATTCCGATGGAGAATATTTTCTCTATCTAGATGCCGATATGATTCTTAATAAAGATGTCATCAGGGATTGTGTTGAAAAAATAAAATCAGATCAAAAAATTATAGCTCTTTATATTTCAGAAATTGTAATGGGAGAAAAATTCTGGAGTAAGGTTCGAAGATTTGAAAGAAGTTTCTATGACGGAACCGTAATTGATTGCGCCAGATTTATTCAAAAAGAAGCTTTCCAAAAAGTGAACGGGTTTGATGAAGATCTTACTGGACCAGAAGATTGGGATTTAGACAAAAAATTAAGAAATATTTACCCCGTAGCGAATAGCAGTTCTGCTACTGGGGTTGAAAAAACCTATAGTGGTACTGGAATAGAACTCGTCACCACTCCCATCTACCATAATGAAGCAGAATTTAATTTAAAAAAATATTTAAGCAAAAAGAGATATTACGCTAAAAAATTTGATGCTTATATTCAGAAGTGGGGGAAGAATGACTTAGATCTTAAAAAACAATTTGGAGTATATTACAGATTTCTAGGAGTATTTATTGAAAGAGGGAATTGGAAAAAAATGTTTATTCATCCAGTTTTAACTCTCGGAATGTATTATCTTAGATTAATGGTTGGCTTAAAATTTTTAACAAGAAAAAAATGAAAAAGATTTTAATAACAGGTGGCGCTGGATATATTGGAAGTCATGCGGTTAAGCTATTTTTAGAAAAAAATTACGAAGTAATTGTTTTTGATAATCTATCTCGAGGCTTTCAAGAACCTTTAAAGATTTTAAATAAGCTTGGAAAATTAAAATTTGCTAAAGGAGATTTGAGAAAAAAGTTAGATATTGAAAAAGTTTTTAAAAATAATAAAATAGATGCTGTTATTCATTTCGCTGCCTTGTGTCTCGTTAATGAGTCAATGGAAAAACCAGAAATTTATTTTGAAAATAATGTATTGGGAACCTCAATTCTGCTTGAGGCGATGAGAAAATCCAATGTAAAAAAGATTATTTTTTCTTCCACTTGTGCTACCTACGGAGAAACTAAGAGAGATTCAGTTGATGAAAATCAAACACAAAACCCAATCAACCCTTATGGGGAATCAAAGCTAATGGCAGAAAAAATTATAAAGTGGTATAGAAATATTTATGGTTTTAAATATGAAATATTGCGTTATTTTAATGTTTGTGGTGCCGATTCCAATGGAATAATTGGGGATAGCAAAAAACCATCACAATTGCTAGTTCAAAATGCTGTTAGAAGCGCAATGAATA
>Ga0222628_1000308_pt1 | contig 22691 bp, 19 predicted proteins | sample AntAcemetageno95_FD_179860 | JGI IMG/M metagenome (GOLD analysis project Ga0222628, IMG submission 179860) | Saline water microbial communities from Ace Lake, Antarctica - #95 | ecosystem: Environmental > Aquatic > Non-marine Saline and Alkaline > Saline | place: Antarctica: Ace Lake | collected...
TATTCTGGTCTTAGATTTAGTGTACTTGGAATATTCTCAAATTTAAAACATCATTTTCATCTCGATTTTTCAACAGGGGATATAATAACTCCTAATGCAACAAAAGAGACTATAAACCTAAATGTTATTGAGAATAAAATTGAATTAATGTGTTATAGTTATGAGACAGTTTTAGCAGAAAAAAATTGATACAAAAAGGAAAAAAAATTGAAATAATCAAAGATTCAAAACACGATGAAGAAGATTGGAATAAATGATTTACTAGTATAATTGAATATCTATTTAATGACTAAGAAAACAGTATTATAAATCGTTATAGAAAAAGATATGCACAATTATAAATTAGTTAGATATATTCAAGAAATTACAAAAAGGTATGATTAGGCTAAAAAAAAATAAAAAGTTATTGTGTCACGCACACTAATGTGTTAACCTATTAGTGTGCGTGACACAATAATGGAGGTAATTATGAAAAAAATGTTACTAGAACACAAAGGAAAATTCGCTTTATTCTTGTTTTCTTGTGTGTTATCAGTCTTTATAGAACTTGCAAATATTTCTATCATATCACTTATATTTGAGACGGTAGAAAGGAATACACTAAGTTTCTTTTATTTGGCAATTATAATTACAGTAGTCTATTTGCTAATAGTTGCCATTCTTTTTGTGATAGTAAGATTAATACGTATTTCCTATATGAGAGACAGATTACTTTCAGTAAGGATTAAAGCGTTTGATAAGATTATAAAGATGAGTTATAAGCAATTTAATAAGCAATCAAGAGATGTTTATGCATCAAATTTAATCAATGATATAAATACATTTGAAAATTCTTCCTTTCATACTTTAAGTAGTATAATTTATCGTATTGTTATTTATGTCTCGTCTTTGACAATATTAGCATTTTTGAACTGGCCAGTTGCACTACTGATATTTGGAGTTTCCGTCCTAGTTATGGGGATATCAAAATTATTTGAGAAAAAGACTGTAGCGTTACAAAAAGATGTGTCAACTTATAATGAAGTATTTACTGTTGATGCTTCCAATATCTTTGCAGGACTTGAAATATTGAAGTTAAATAATATAGAAGATGCGTTTTTGGAAAAAAACAAGAAACAGATCAAGACATTAGAAGGGAAAAAGTTTTCCTACAATGTTTTTACTTCTTTTCAAATGAATCTTAATGAAAGAATCGGATATTTTGTTTTAATTGGACTTATCGTTTATCTAATGTATCAAACTAAAGCTGGTCATGGATATGGCGAAATGATGTTGACTATTCTATTATCAACTAGAGCAATTTTTCCAATGGTTGGGTTATTTCCTGAAATTAATGTTTTAAAGTCATCCGAAGCTATTTATGAAAAAATCACAAATGAAGAGGAATTCATTGAAGAAAATGGGAACACACAACCTTTCGTTTTTACAGACAAAATTAATGTGAATCATGTCAGTTTTGCATATGATGATATACCGGTATTCAAATCGATCAATTTTTCTTTAGAAAAGGGAAAAAAACATTTAGTAAAAGGTCCTTCTGGTTCAGGGAAGTCGACATTGTTTAAATTGTTATCTCACATGCTAGACGATTATGAAGGCGACATTGATGTGGATGGAATAAATATGAGTTTTATTTCAGCAAAATCATTTAATGAAAAGGTATCTTATGTATATCAAGATGTTTTCTTGTTTGAAGCATCTTTAAAAGAAAATATTACTTTATTCAAACCTTACTCAGATAAAGAAGTATTGGATGTATGTAAAAAAGCAGGATTATTAGAATTTGTGGATTCTCTAGAAGAAGGAATAAACACAATGATTGCTGAAAACGGTAAAAATTTATCTGGTGGAGAAAGACAAAGAGTATCTATTGCTAGAGCACTTTGTAAGAAAGCAGAAATTTTGTTTATCGATGAAGCTACATCTTCTCTAAATGAAGAACTTGGTAGAGAAATTGAAAAAACAATTCTTAATTTAGATGCAACTGTTATTGCAATCAGCCATAAGTATTTTAAGGGTATTACAAACCATTATGACGTTGTATTAGAGATCAAAGATGGTTATTTGACAAAGTATGATGGAACTGGATACTTTTCGGAGGAACTCTTATGAAAAAGAAAATATTTTACTTTAAAAAAATCTATTTAGCATTGATTGTTTTTATCGTATTCGCCGTAGTAAATTTCAAATTATCTTTTGCTTTATATGACACAATCAATATAGCTTTAAAAGGAGAGTGGGACCTCTTTTTACATCAAGCGATCATTGTTATGAGTTATACCCTGTTATTACTACCATTAAGTCTAATATCTTCTTTTGTAAAATCTTATGTTATAAGAGAAGCAATGACTGAAATGAAAAGTGATTACATTAAGCATATATTCCATAAAAATATCAGTGAGTTCCAAGCAGAAAACAATGCTTTGTATGTATCTACTCTAATCAATGATTTTAATTTAATTGAAAAAGATTATGTTGAACAAATTGTTATTTCAATGGAAGCTTTTATTAATTTTGTGACTTCTATATTAATTGTCACTCTAATTAGTCCTTTACTCTTATTAATTGGTGTGGCCATGATTGGACTAAATGCAGTAGTATCTATTTTCTCATCAAAACCAATCAAAAAACACAGTAAAGAACGTTCAGACATGATGTCAAAATATGGTGGGTTTATTAAAGAAGTACTATCTGCATTTCATATTATTAAGACCAATGATTTAGAATCAAAAGTAACAACAACATACAATACAGAAAGTAAAAAAATACAAGAAAAAAAATATGTTGTAGATAAGATAATGTCGTATATTCATGCGATTCAAAATATGAATATTAGTATTACTTTTTTTGGACTAATGTTCTTTGTATCTTACATAACGATAAAGGGAGTCATCTTATTTTCAGGGGTTGTAGTTGTTATCCAAAATATTGATAATATTCTCGGTCCAGTTGAACAGTTTTCTTCGGCATTACCTCGAATTTTTTCTGTGAAGGCATTGTTTATCAAGATTGAAGAAACGTTAAAAAATCATTCTACCTATGAGGAAACAAAACAATTTAATGGATTACAAGATAAGATTGAATTTACAGATGTATCTTTTTCATATGGAGATAATGTTGTACTAGAAAAAGTAAATCTAACATTTGAAAAGGGTAAAAAATATTTAGTGATTGGGCCAAGTGGTGGAGGAAAGTCTACTGTGCTTAGGTTACTAAGAAAATACTTTGATCCTTTATCAGGTAATGTTTTAATTGATAATGTTAATCTAATGGACATTAAAAAAATGGATTATTTTTCAAAAATTTCCAATATTGAACAACAAATTTTCTTGTTTGAAGATACGCTAAAGAATAATTTGACATTATATAAAGAATATTCTGATGAAGAGATTTGGGATGCCGTTGATAGAGCTGGGTTACATGAATTTGTAATATCACAAACCAATGGAATGAACAGAATGATTTTAGATAATGGTAAAAATATTTCAGGTGGAGAAAAGAGCCGTGTTGCTATAGCAAGAGGTTTATTGAATAAAGCGGATATTATCTTTTTAGATGAAGCATTCGCATCTTTAGACTATGTTAAAGCAAAAGAAATTGAAGAAAGCTTATTATCACTTGAAGGAGTTACTGTGATTAATGTGAGCCATGTGATTATTGAAGAGAACAAAAGTAAGTATGATGATGTTATTATTGTGAAGAACAAGCAAACTAGTTTGCTTGAGATTACAACAATTTCATAGAAAATATTATTGTAAAAACAGTGAAAGAATTTTTGACATACATGCATTAATAAGTTGCAATTAAAAATGATACAACGAGTGTACTATTCTAGTTGGAACAATTAAAATACACAATAAAAAAAGCCCCTTTGGGCTTTTTGATTTGAACCAAACATAATCTGTTATTTATAATTAAGTATGACGTGATATAATATAAATAAGAACTCAAGGGAGAATAAGTAAATAGACATTATTATAAAAAATAATGAACTGTAATTGTAATACGCAAAAGAGGTGAATTAAATGATAAGAAAACTTGTTGAATCAGATAAAGAATCTTTGCTCGAGTATTTGAATGCAGAAGAATCACTAAATATCTTTGTTCTTAGTAATATTCGCTTTTTTGGATTTGAAGAAGAATCTTTAACATTATACGGCGAATTTGATGAGTCCGATTTATATTTATCTGTATTGTTATTCGTCAAAGGATCAAGTCTATTTTATTCTCATAAAAGATTATTTAATATTGAGTGGTTAAAGATATTTGGGGATCATGATTTTTTCTATATAGGTGGAATCGAAAGTATAATTAATAAGATAATTCCGTATTTTAAAGAATTCAAAGTTGTAAGAAGTTTTATTGCTGAAGCATCACAATTAAATGAAAAATATGAAAAATCTAATTATGATATCATTAAAGTAACAACAAGAGAAGAATGTGAAAAACTATATAATTTATTAAAAACAATCGAAGAGTTTAAATATAGAACCGAAAATAAAAAAGCCTTTATAGATATAAGAATGAAGGCATTAAACATGGGTACTGTATACTATATTGAAGAAAATGGTAAGTTTGTATCAACTGTTACAGCATCAGGAGAAACTAAAACCACAGCTGTAGTAGTTATGGTTGGAACAGCTATAGAATATCGTAATAGAGGTCTTGCATCAATACTAATTAAATATTTAATGAATGATTATTTTGAAAATAAACATAAAAATCTATGTCTTTTTTACGATAACCCTAAGGCGGGAAATATATATAAAAGACTTGGATTTATAGATGTTGAAAAGTATGTAACACTAATTAAAGAATAATACTTTTTTCTGGTAAAGTATATATTTAGGACGGAGGATATATATGCGTATTTGTTTAGTTGATGATGATTCAACCCAACTCGATTATTTAAAAGTGATAATTGAGAAATGGGCTAACAAAAACAATCTAAATACTGACATAAATTTCTACCACAGTGCTGAAGAAATGTTGTTTGAAAATGATGAATCATATCCTTTTGATATGATTGTTTTAGATATACAAATGGGTGAAATCAATGGGATTGAACTTGCAAAGAGAATCAGAGAAACTGATAAAAATGTAATAATTGCTTTCATATCAGGAATGGCTGATTATGTATTTGAAGGGTATGAAGTTCAAGCAATTAGATATATATTAAAACCGATTAAAGATGAAAAAGTGTATGAACTTTTGGATTATGTCTATACACATAAAGATAAAGTAGATAAATTCTTTATTTTATCAGTATCTGGAGAAAAGAAAAAAGTAAATTATGATGATATAATCTATTTTGAATCAATGGGTCATTATATTGTATTTCATTTAGAAAATGAGGAATATGATTACAAACATAACATAAGTGATTTATGTCTTGAACTAGCTGGATCAGATTTTATTAAAACCCATCGTTCTTACGTTGTGAATTTAAAATATATTGAAAAAATCACTAAGAATGAATGCCAATTAATAAACAATATAAAAGTTCCTTTAAGTAGGAACTCATATAAGGCAGTTAACGAGAAATTTATAAACTATTATAAAGGAAAGGGTGCGCAATGGATTACTTGATATTAGTTCCAATTTTTATAGTGATTTTCTATGGGATGTTTATGTTAAATAAACATCCGAAACTTAATGCCATTATAACTGGATTAACTATCATTGCAGTTACAGTAATAGTGTTTTTTGTTTTGCAGAGTTACTTGGCCGTATCTGAAAATCTTTTGACTTTACTTGTGGCAGATACATTAGTCATTTTTCTCTTGTTGCGCTTAAATCATAAAATAACATTTATATTTCTATTCCTTTTTATTGTGTCAATTGGGTTACTCTTGTTCCTTAGTTATAAATATGAAGAAGTCTCTATATACCTTAGCTTCTTAATCGCAATAATTTTTCTATTAGCTGAAAATAATCAGACTCTTATGAAAAAATCTTATGAAGATGTCGCCACAGAATACCAAAATAAAATTCTTGATAAGCAAGTAAAAGAAGTTCAAAATATTTATCTAACAATGAGAAGTTGGCGACATGATTATCACAATCATCTTCAAAAGCTTAAAGCTCATATAATGATGGATCAAATAAAAGAAGCTAATGAATATCTAAATGAATTAGAAATTGATTTGGATAGTGTTAACCAACTGGTTGAATCAGGCAATATAAACCTAGACGCTATTCTTAACTCTAAACTCTCTTTAGCGATTAAAAATAATGTTGAAATAAAATACAAAGCAAAAGTTCCAAAAAAACTCACTGTATCAGATATCGATTTGTGTGTATTAATAGGTAATCTAATCGATAACGCAGTAGAGGCTTGTGAAAAGATTAAAGATAAAAGTCCAAAATTTGTAAGACTATATATTGGGATATTTAAACAACAACTTTATATTTCAGTAACAAATTCTACTAATGAAATAATTAGGAAACTAGATGATGAATATATAACAACAAAAAGAGGTAATCACGGACATGGATTAAAACGAATTAATAATATTGTTAATAAATATGACGGGTTCATTAATCGCCAGAATGAACCCAAAGTATTCGTTTCAGAGGTACTGTTACCTCTATAAAATAACCATTAGTGCACAAAATTCGACATTTCGTGCACTTTTTTTTATGGTTAGAGTTTTTGTTATATATTTAAGTTGTAAGATATTAGGAGGGAAACAGATGGAAAATAATAACATTATTCAAAATGCAAAATATTTGTATTCACATGCAAATAAATTTAATAGGAATTATAAATTTAAATTAGGATTGTCGATTATTCTTAAATTATTGATTCCGATTTTTGCAACGTTTATTCCTACAGTAGTCGTTTACTTAATAATAAATGATTATGAAATTGAGAGCTATGCCTTATTTGTTGGGCTTATTGTATTGGTTTTTGCATTTATTAGCTACATCAGTACATATCTTTCTCATGTATTATTTTTTGAGAAAATGTTTATAAGAACGAATTATTTCTTTGAACTAATAAGCAACAAAGGAATGGACACGGGTTATGAGAATATGGAATTTGAAAAAGGTCGTAAAAAGTTAATGAAGGCAAAGGGTGCAATTGAGGCTAATGCTGTTGGTGTTGAACGTTTCTTTTCAGACTTCCCTGTCTTTATCACGAGTATTGCTGGAATATTATTATTTAGTTCATATATTTTATCAATTAACTACACGATAGTTTTGGTATTAATAGGTATGTCTGTAATGAACTTAGTATTAAATTCTTATGCACGTAGATATGAGAAAAAAACTGAAGATGAGCTTAATACTTATCGAACTAAATTAAAGTACTATCAAGATGAAGCAAATAAATTAGTTAACGCAAAAGATATTAGAATTTATAAACTAGAGGAATGGTTTTATAAAGGAATTAAGCTTTTTACAAAAAAATTCTCAACTTTGGTAATGAAGCAAAAATCTCATTATTCAATAGCTAATTTATCAGATTCTTTATTCACAATAATTAGAAATTTAATCGCATATACAATATTAGTAGTGATGGTCATAGATGGAGAAATTAATGTTGCTGAATTTACTTTTATGATGGGGATAGTAATTGGATTTGCTGTTTGGTTAACTCAACTGTCTAGAACCTATGGAAGTTTAAAAGAAGCCAATATTAGAGTAAATAGTTTTCGAGACTATATTAGTATGGATGATGGTATTAATATGGGAGATGGAAATGATGTTACACCATTACTAGACAAAAAACTATCAATTGAATTTAAAGATGTCTCATTTACTTACCCAAAAGCGGAACAACCAACAATTGTCAATCTAAATCTGGTAATTGAAGCAGGAGAAAAGATTGCATTAGTTGGAGTAAATGGAGCTGGTAAAACAACTTTAGTAAAACTATTAACTGGTCTTTATAATCCTACTAAAGGAGAGATATTAATCAATGGTATTCCGGTTAATAAGTTCAATAGGTATGAATATTACAATTTATTTGGTGTTATATTCCAAGATATTAATATAATGCCGTTTACAATTGCTCAAAATATATCAGGAAAAACTGAAGAAGACACTGATTTTGAAAAAGTAAAAAACACATTGGAAAAATCTGGGTTAGCAGAAAAGATATCGTCGTTGCAAAAAAAAGAACATACAAATTTAACACAAGTAATTGATGATAAAGGGATTATGTTATCTGGTGGAGAGCTACAAAAACTAATGTTAGCTAGAGCTTTATATAAAAATGCTCCTATTCTGGTGTTAGATGAACCAACCGCAGCACTTGATCCACTTGCAGAACAGGAAATATATTTGCAGTATAATTCATTAACAGAAAATAAAACCTCGATATTTATTTCACATCGATTATCATCAACTCAGTTTTGTAATAGAATTATCTATTTAGAAGATGGAGTGATTCAAGAGATGGGAAGCCATAAAGAGTTGATGAAAAAGAATGGTAAATACTCAAAGATGTTTGCAATTCAAAGTCAGTATTACAAAGAAAATAAAAAGGAGGAAACTAAAAGTGAAATCTAAACGTAAACTAGTAAAAGAATTTATTGATGTAATAAAAATATCAAATAAATCAGATAGACTATTTTTTCCTCTCACGATTATTAAATCTTTAGTTACGGCTTCACTACCATTTGTAGCAATAATCTATAGTGCATTAATTCTTGATGGGTTTATTGACGGGTTAGATAAAACCTCTATCATGACTTATGTATATCAAATGATTATTATCAGTGGAGTACTCTTAATCTCTAGAACCATCTTGGTTTTCTTCTGTGAACAAAAGACTAATCTGATAGGGCTTCGTTTAAATAGTGAAATTTCAAAAAAGACCCTTAACTTAGATTTTGCACAATTAGAGTCAAAAGAAATAAAAGATAAAATTTCTAGTGCTAATCAAGGAGTATTATTTACTGGTGGAATTGGATCTTTTATAAACGTATTAGGTGCTTCAATTCAAAATATTATATCTTTTATCTACTCCTTCACTTTAATTATAGTTTTATTTATTAGTGTAGATTTAACCAATCCAGATACAATTACAAGAATATTTAATAGTCCTTTATTGGGAGTTGGGTTAATTGGATTAATAATTATTTCTTTATTATTAAATTTTAAAATAATTAATAATGTAAACAAATTACATCATGCAATATTTGAAGAAAATATATATCTAAATAGGTTATTTTTATATTTACTTGATTCTACTATGGATTATAAATTCAGCAAAGATGTAAGGTTATTTCACATTGATAAATTGCTTTCTAGTAAAATCAAAGAATTAAGCATAGTAGTTTCTAGGACTTACGGGCGTATTTTTAATAAATCAGGTTGGATGAATTCAAGAGGGGGATTATTGAATCATATAATATTATATGCAGCCTATACAATTATAGGGATTAAAGCATTGCTTGGACTAATCTCTATAGGTAATGTACTCTTACTTGTAAGTGCGGTAACAGTTTTTAACACAGCTATCGTGCAATTTGCTTCTAATATCTCTGGTGCAATAATGCAAACAAGATATTTGGCTCTTTATAAAGATTATTTAGATACAAATACAAATATGTATAAAGGAACACTGCCAGTAGAAAAACGAGATGACGGAGAATATGAATTTGAATTTAAAAATGTCTCATTTCATTATCCTAATAATGATGAAATAATTCTAAATAATGTTTCATGGAAGATAGAAACTGGTAAAAAACTAGCTATTGTTGGTCCGAACGGAGCTGGTAAAACAACCTTTATTAAATTGCTTTGTAGGATGTATGACCCAACAAAAGGAGAAATCTTACTAAATGGAATTGACATTAGAAAATATGATCATAAAGAATATATCGACCTGATGTCTGTAGTTTTCCAAGATTTTAAATTATTTTCATCAACAATAAAAGAAAACATAAAATGTGCCCGCGATGGAAAAGATGAAAAAGTCTTAGAGTACTTAGAACAAGCTGGATTGAAAGAACGAATAGAAAAATTAAAAAATGGAATTGACACTTATCTCTATTCAAACTTCGGTGAACAAGGGATAGAGGTTTCAGGAGGAGAATCACAAAAAATAGCTATAGCTAGAGCATTATATAAAGACACTCCTTTTGTTATTCTTGATGAACCAACATCCGCACTTGATCCAATTTCAGAATATGAAATATATACAAAATTTGATACATTGGTCGAGAATAAAACAGCAATATACATATCACACAGAATGTCTTCTTGTAGATTTTGTGACAATATAATAGTATTTGATAAAGGTGAAATAATTCAATCTGGAGATCATGATGAATTATTACAAAGCAATGAAGGGTTATATTACGATATGTGGTCTGCGCAAGCAAAATATTACAATGTTTAAAGAGTATTTTCGATAATTTCAATATATATAATATTTTAAAACCAAAGGGAGTGAAAATATGAAAATTATTTTAAAGATTAATATCTATAGTGATATAAGATTAGAAGGATTCACATATCATAAAGTATATGAATCAAATATTGTACCTAGAATTGGAGAAAAAATCCAGGATGATTTATTTGCTGAACTTAAACTAGTAATGGATGTAATCCACAATTTTAATCTATCTGAAACGACAATTATGTTACCTCGTAAAAAAATGCCTGATGACAGACTAAACGGGCATATTCAAGAAGTTGCACAAATGCATAATTGGATTCAAAAAGAAGATGAAGATAAAACTAAAGAAAAATAGGGAGATAAGATACTACCAAAGAACCTATTAAGAATATTAGATTAATGAAAACACAATTTCAATTTGATATTATATATACCAAATAAATAAGCCTTTATCGACGATAAAGGCTTATTTTATTTTTCTTAGAAATCTTCTTTTAACTGTTATTGCTTTTTCTGGACAAAACTCATGACAGCAGAAGCAACTGATACAATTGTCGAAATTGATTACAGCTTTTTTGTCAACCATATCAATTGTTTTAACAGGACATATTTCAGCGCAAACTTTGCAACCAATACAATTTTTAGTAATGATTTTAGGATATCTTTTGAAGTACTTCCAAATACTGAATTTACCAGCACTTTTTATTTCATTAGTTTTGGCTTTAACAAAATTCATTTTCTTAAAGTCATCAACATTACCAACTACTTCAATATCACTAAAATCTTCTTTTACAATTCCTCTTTCAATAGACTTAACTATTGTAGGAACTTTCAAAGGATCAATATTTACTATCTTACTAGCAACAACATCTAAATGATGTGGGCTATTTGATGTTAATACAACATTCATGCTAACTGGATCGCCACTACCAGGACCCTCGCCTTCCATTGCGACGATACCGTCCATAAATGAAAGTGTTGGGTTTATGTAGTTACATACATCTACAAGCATATCAGCAAAGTCAAGCATATCTGGATATTGCAAGTGAAGATTAGCTTTTGATAAACCAGGGACAACTCCAAACATATTTTTAACAGCACCTGTAAATGTCATAAACGAATGTGTTTTCATTTTAGATACACTTATTATATGATCTACATTTTTGACATAACTACTAATCTTCATTTTCTTATATAATTTAGAATCATTACTAAAAATATCATAACCACTATAATCTTTATTTAAAGTAATATCTTGGTTTTTTGCAATTTGTGTCATTCCTGTAGACTTATATACTCTTTTCATATAAGTATCTATGAATGGTCCACCAGGACTATCAGCAATCATAACTTCATTATCATTTTCTTTGAATATTTCAATAAGCGCTTCTACGAAATCTGGATGAGTAGTAGCTGCTAGATCAGGTCTCTTTGAAGTAAGTAGATTTACTTTTAAAATTACTTTCTCTTTTGGTTTAACGTATTTTTCTAACCCACCTAGCTCCTTAAGTGAATCAAGAATACCTTTTTTAATCTTAGATACATCATACTCTGTACATTTTTTTAATATAACTTTCATAATATACCTCCAAGTAAAAATTATATAGTATCTCTATAAAAATTGAAATGAATTTTTAATAAAGTACATTACCATGAATAATGAAATAGTGATATAATAAATATAGATAAAATGTAGGAGGGTATTATGAAAGTGGAAGCGGGTAAAAAAAATGCTTTGGTTGTTAAACCAAATGTAGTAGTAACAGTCAGAGATAAAGATGGAAAAGATAATGCATTAGTAGTAGCATATGCAGGTAACTGCAGTTATGATCCACCAATGATTATGATGGGGATTGTACCTAGTAGATATTCCTATCACATGATAAAAGAGAATGGTAGTTTTGTTGTTCATTTATTAGATAAATCACAAACTTGGTTATATGAGTGTTGTGGTTCTAAAAGCGGTAGAGACAGTGATAAATTAAAGGCCTATGGAATTAAAATGACTGATGGATTAAAAGTTAATGCGGGAGTTATAACTGATTGCCCTGTAGCAATTGAATGCACTGTAGTTGATTCAATCATGACTGGTTCACATGAGATGTTTATAGGCAAGGTTGAATATGTTCATGCTGAAGAATATTCACTTAATGAAAAAGGTTTTGTTGATTTATCAAAATTGAATTTATTATAACAAAAAGAGTTTATTTCTTTGATGAAATAAACTCTTTTTTTACTTGAACGATGTTATTGGCCTTTTAGAATATGATACGATTGATATATAAAATATATCAATATATTTGAAAGCCAGCTTGTTTTATTCAAGAGTTATCTACTATTTCAATGAGATACTAAGAATTTTGAAGTTTTAACTACTGTTCAAAGATTCTTGGTTTTCTTATTTGTTTTAGGAATTTGAAGTACTTTTATAATAGACTTTAGATGTGAAATAAATATATAATTATTGACATAGACTGTAATCTACTATATAATATAATCAGTTGTTAAAGGAGGCGAGCTAATGGAAATTCACTTTAGAAAAAAGAAGTTAGAAAAAATGCTTTCATCTGAACGAATGATAAAAAGATATTTTTCAAAGATACATGCTGGATTAGTTAACAGATTAACTGAGCTTGAATCAGTATCAAATTTATCAATGATTACACATTTACCGCCACCTAGAAAACATAAACTAACAGGTGAGTATGAAAATTATTGGGCCGTTGATGTTTCGAAAAATCAAAGATTATTATTTAGCTCATATAACAGTGAAATAACAAAGGAAAAAAATATACAGAAGATTATTATTGAAGGAATAAAAGATTACCACTAATAGGAGGAGGTTAAATTATGGCTTTTAATTTTATAGTAGCACCAGGAACTATATTAAAAGAGTATATGGATTCACGCAGTATTACCCAGAAAGATCTTGCCAGAATAACAGGTAGTAGTGAAAGACACATATCTAATCTAATAAATGCCAAAGTTAGACTAACTGAAGATTTTGCCTTAAAATTAGAGGATGCGTTTGGAGATGTTGTAGCTGAATTTTGGATGGATTTGGAAAGTACATACAAATTAAAAATATTAAGAAAACAAAATGAATCACCAAACCTACTAAAAGTAATAGCAAAGGATTATCAGTTTGAACATGTGTTTAAAGGTTTGAAGTATAGTATACAACGACAAGCAGAGGAAATGTTGAAATTATTAGGAGCAACTTCATTTGATGATATCGAACGGGAATTTAGTACGTTATCATACAATTTCATGGAAGATGGAGGAAATCAAAAAGCATTATATGTTTGGCTGAAATTATGTGAAGAAGAATTACATATACAAAATGATTTAGAAATAATGCCGGATTACTCAAAAGATTCTTTGAATAAAAAATTAGACACTTTTAAAGGATTAATGTATACACAAGACTTTAAATTAGCAATTAGTAATTTAAGGAGGATATCAAACATGTTAGGAATTGGGCTGGTTATACTTGATGCTATTCCAACTTCTAAAGTGAGAGGTGCAACAACGTTTATAGATGATCATCCAGTAATTTTCTTATCTACTAGATTTAAGCGACTTGATACCTTTTACTTTGCATTTATGCATGAAATTGCACACATCATAAATGAAGATTATATAAAAATAAAGTATAATGTAGCACTTATAAACGAGGGTTCTGAGCTAGGATCGAGCGAATTCGCAAGGAATTTCTTTATAGATAAAATTAATTATGATGAGTTCGTAAGCAAACATTATGCTGAAAATGAATTGACTGAGGAAGATATAATTGTATTTTCGAAAAAGCAAAAAGTTATAGCAGATATAGTATTGGGTTATTTAGAGCACGATAAAGTAATAACAGACTACAGTAAGTTTTATTATTTAAAAGGAAAAATTAAAAAGTGAGGTGAGGTTAATGTATGTTTCAGTATTAAAGAATAGAATGTTTGAAAATAAGTTTTTAAGAGAAAATGGTCATTTATTTGATGGAAATATTGTACCGTTAATTGAGATGATATCTTTGAAAATCGGGAAAACCAAGTATAGCGTTCAGGAATTAATGGATAAGTATGATAGTTACTTTAATTATAACTATTTTCTTGATTTTTTTACCTTTTCTGGGAATGAATATAAGAAATTTGATGCAAATCAAACTCAATTTTCAATTTCTATTAGGGATGAGAAAGAGTATGATTATCTAAATGATCTTTTAATGGTAGTAGTAAATTCCAAAAGAGGAATACCAACAATATCTATAAAAGATGCAAGAAGTTTCTTGCTTCAAGAAAAAAGCATTTTGGATTTGATTGAAAAATTGCAACTAGTTTGCGAAAGTGTCGCAGTTAGAATAAAATCATCTAATTTTGACAACTATTTTAATGCTATTGACTCTGTCTTAAGGGAAACGGACTACCTGTTTTATGATATAGACGAAGATTCTATAGAATCAAAGTTTTTCGATATAGAATTAATTAAACAAGCTAATACTATATATAAAACTATATTAATAAATTCTCCTAGACAAAGGAAATTCAATAATAGTAGCTATATTGATTGTGAATATACAGGATTAATAGATAATTCGATTAGAAAAGATTACGCATCATATGGGTTTGATGGATATGCAGATTACTCTGGAATAAAAAATGTTTTACCTACTGCTGGTGGAAATGGACAGGGAGCAGCTTTAGGGATGTTTTTTGTAGCTAGTACAAATAAGTTTTTTACTATAGTTAATAAAGACACAAAACAAGGTGCTAGTGGGCATCATTATGTTATCTCTTTAGCCTTTGGAAAATTTGTATCTATTTTGAATCCTAGCTCCAATTGTCCTGCTTTTGATTATATTGATAATGTGTTTAGAAAAAATGCTAAAACGGGCTCATGGGGTCAATGGAAATATGTTACTTTGTTGAGATATATTAGTGAAATAAAAAAGTCTACAATATAGTTACTTGTAGACTATTGTTGTTGGAATGTTGTTTTTAAAGAACCATTGATAATCAAGTGGAATTATATTATCTTTATTTTTAAAGATATAATTCCATTTTGCTTTGTATTTTTCTTTAATACATTTATTGAAAATATCTGTAATCTCATCTTTTGATTTATGACTAATAATCTGTGAAAAAAACTCGTCAGAACTATTTGTATATATATTTTTGAACAACATCCTTAATTGAGTCTTTGTTAATGCATTCAATTGTGTTTCAGAATCGATATCATTATTATATGCTGGAAATCTATGCTCTTTAAATACAACATTACCTAATCTGTTTTTTGAGTAAGTAATTATACCAACGTTAGAACCTATTCTTGATAATGCATCTAATAACATATTTTCATGTATTATTATATTTACATACTGAAACACCTTAAAGTAGTCATTTAGTTGTCCGTCAAGTCTATAAAACGAATCATATTCAGTTTTGATTTCAAAAACCATACTCTTACCATTAATCATACAAATATCAGCTCTACTTGAGCCAACATTTAATTCAAAAATTGTGATTGTATTTTGAGGTGACTTTTTAAAGCTAAATTTTTCAATAAAGGCAGATTTTATAACGGACTCATTAAGAAATCCATTACTAATTTCCTTATTATATAGCTCTCTAATATTTTTTGTTAAATCGATTTCAGTTGATGTAATTGACTCATATTTGTCGCGAAGTTCTTTACTTGTTTTTAAAGGAGAATACGTTGAGTATAGCTTTTTTGAATTTGACAAATTGACATTATTCATCAGCATTTCTCCTTTCTAAATTATGATTATATTCTATCACAAATTTTAAAATCATTCAATTACGAAGTATTATAAATTTTAAAACATTTTAGATAATGAATAGTGTATATGAGTAAAGAGACCATTCTAATGGTATAAATGTATTTGTCAACTGAAATGTGGGCCACTTAACGGTTTAATTATGGGCCATTTATTTGCCACTAATTTTCAAATTACCATTTTTCAACCGATAATTATCGGTTGATTGGCCCACTATTAAACTAACATATACAATAAATTCTAAAATTCTTGAAAGACTATATATTCTAACTGCAATTGTACCATGTTTAAATGATATCCATTACATAATAAGTTGCAACTTAGAATGATACAACGAAACCTATCATAAATAAAAAGACAGATTAATTTGGTCTTTTAGATATTTAATAGAGTTCTCATAAATAGTCGTTATTATTATATCATTGAGAAATAAAAAGGAACACTTTAATTTCTAAAGTGGACCTTTTTTATAGATTACAATGAGCACTATGTCTCTAATTCAACTGCTTGTCTGTATCCCATGATAAGTGTTTCTGTAAATTGATGAAGTGTGGTTATACAAAACTGTTCATAGTTATCAAAATGCTGTCTTTTATTTAGTTGTCTTTCTACTATACCTGTTATATAGACTGAAATATCGAAATGAATACTACTACATGCTCTTTCATCAAAGTCTTTTAGTTTTTCCTCCGCCTGCATTAAAGAGATCGTATCAGAGTAAAGTTCTTCAACATTTAATGAGTTTGGATTATAGTCTCTCATGTCTCGATAAAATGCGGGGCTTTTAATACCATGTTTTAGGACTTCATTATTACGACTGAAGTACCCTTTGACAGAAATTAATTCACGAACTACTTTATTGTAGATTTCTTCGATTAACATCTCTTTTGAATCAAAGGTAGAGTATATCGGCATAACACTACAGCCAATGCTTTTTGCTAAATCGCGCATTGTTAATTTCTTAAATCCAACTTCTCTTGTTAGTGTTATTGCCTTTGCTAGTATTAATTCTTTGGAATAATGCTTATTCTTCATAATACATCCTACCTTTCAAATAAAGGGTTTTTATCATCATTGTAACAAATAAGTTTATTTGTGTTCCCGTTTATGAAATTAATCATAGAATTCATGGTGTCATTCTTATTTACAGACCAAGCTACATGTCCTGAATCAGAGATATAAACAAGGTAATGATTCTTAAATACATCTTTATAATACCTTGTATCCGTCCAAGGGACATAATCATAAGCACTTCTTAGAATAAGTACTGGAATATCACTTGTAGATAACTTGTTTATCATGTCTGAACTTATTTTATTATAGTTATTATGCATTAGTACATTTACAATTACATTAATACCACCACTTGTAATGGTTGGTACTAGATGTGCAAATTTTTTATGATATGCTCTACCTATTGCTTCAGGGATCATTCGAGTAGCATATTCAGTGATTTCTTTTTGGCTGATTATTTGATCAACGATTATTTCTCCACCTAGTTTACACATTAGTACAGTGAATGAAAATCGTATTATCTCTTGAAAACTTGGCTTGAATTTATCTATTGCACTACTGGCAAATTCAATCTCAGAGTTCTCAAGTTCTTTACTGTTCTTGATGTCCTGTCTTAAAGTTGTTGATTGTAACCCTGCAGGTCCTGCATAAATAATAGATTCAACTCTTTTTTCATATGTAGCAGCGTAATGGGAACATATTCTAGCACCAAATGATTGTCCTACGAGAATCATTTGGTCTGCATTAATGTTCTTTCTAATACATTCAAGATCATCAATAAATCGATCCATTGAATATTCTGTTACATTTAGGTAATCAGAGAAACCACCACCGGATTGATCATATAAGTAAACATCATAACCTTCATTAGAAAATGATTTAAAATAATCACGATCTATATTTCTTACATGTGCACCTGGTCCACCGTGAACATAAACAATGGGATAATCCTTTTTCTTTTCTTTTGCAGCATAAAACCAATACGCAACATTAGAACCTGTTTCTAGATTCCAGTATTTGGTATTTTCAGGTAGTACTTGTTTTATTATTGGGCCAGGCAATTTCTTGAATAAGGTACTCTTCAGTATTAACGCAAATACACAAAGATATATTACTATAAATGGTAATAGCATTGTTGTATCAGCACCACTCAGAATTAGGTTTTCTAGTACTGATCCAACATACAGTATTAATATAATAGAAGGAATCAATGAAATAATAACTAAAAGATATAAATTTTTAATGAATCTACTTAGAAGTATAAAACTTATACTCCAAAGAACTGACAATATTATCAAGTATGTAAAACCAGCTATAGCAAAATATATTAAGTACGACATGCTAACGCCTCCTTTTTCTCTTAATATAACACATGTTATTTAATAGTAACATAACACTTTCTTTATACTGTTATATTTTGGTAAAGTGGGTTTCGAACAGGGGGTATCTAGATTATCGTATTTATTCTATAATAAATTGCAACTAAGAATGATACGGCTCATGAATTGGTAGGATGTTAGTAGACACGAAGTGTTACATGTGTTTATTAGCATCTTTTTGTATACTTAAAGAAAGGAGCGAGGAAAATAATATAATAAACTATCGTTGCAAAATGAAACGATAATATAATCTATTGTTGCAAAACGAAACGATAAGAAAGTCTATTGTTGCAAAATGAAACGATTGGTGATATAATTGAAGCAGAGGTGATACAATGATGTATAAAGAGACTAAAGATGTTGAATTAAAAGAAATTTTTTCAAAAACATTGTTGAAAACTATTTCTGCATATGCGAATTACCATGATGGGAAAATATTTATTGGAGTTGATGATAGTGGCATGGTAGTAGGCCTAAAAACTATTATAGATTTGAAACTAGATATAGAAAATAGTATTAACGATTCAATAATCCCAAAACCTCGGTACGAAATAAACACACTAAATCATTCTGGGAAAGAAATTTTGGAAATTCTTGTTTTCAAAGGACAAGACGGACCATACTATTACAAAAATAAAGCATATATGAGGAATGATACATCAACAGTACCAGTTGATGCAGTAAATTTAACAAGATTAGTATTATCTTGCAAAAATCTATCATTTGATCAATTAGATAATAGCAATAGCAGTTTAAAGTTTGAGTACCTAACAAAAAAATTAGTGGATGAACTAAAAATTAATGAAGTTAATCAATCTGTTTTAACAACTTTGGGTTTGTCAAAAAATCAGACTTTTAACAATGGAGCAGTACTATTATCTGATAATGGAAATTTGAATCAATCATATGTAGATATTGCTAAGTTTCAATATAATACAGATATATTTATTGAAAGAATGAAATTTTCAAATCAATCAATATTAAAATACTATGATGAATCAATTAGGTTTTTTAATAAATATTATATGCCATATCAAGTTGTCGAAGGTGAAAAAAGAATATCAAAAGAAAAAGTACCTTTAGTAGCTTTCAGAGAAGTGTTAGCAAATGCAATAGTTCATCGTGATTATTTATTAAATAATGGCGTTCAAATTGCCATGTTTGATAACAGAATTGAAGTTTATTCTCCTGGAGGATTACCCGAAGGAATCACTAAAGAAATGTATTTTAATGGATTAACTTCTCTCACTAGAAATCCAATTATTTCTTATGTGTTTTTTAGACTAGGAATAATTGAACAATTTGGAACAGGGATTAAAAGAATTATCAACAGTTATAAGAAATATAATACATATCCATCTTTTCTCATTCAGTCAAGTCAAATTAAAATCATCTTACCTGTGCTGGATTATGACTATTCTACAATGAATAAAGTTGACGCGATTATTGCTTATTTAGGGGCATATCCTAATTCATCTAGAAAAGATATTGAAACTTCATTGAATTTGGATAAAAGTTACACTATTAGAAGATTGAATGAATTGCACAAAGAGCACATTATTAGTATAAGTGGAAACGGACCTTCGGTTAGATATACAGTTTTATAGTTTTGGATTAGTATCAGAGTTAAACAGTGGGTACAGAGCCGTACCACAAATAATTGTAAAACATGTTATAGATGAAATAATAAAGTATCTTAACTTGGTTTCGCTATCTATATATAGATCAAAAAAGCATTCATACTAAATTCGTATGAATGCCTTTTCACATTAACGTGAAAATTATTTTAACGTTTCTATTGACATTCAAATGAAACAACGATAAAATAAATTTAACGATAAAATAAATTTAATGGGGATGATTTGATGAGAATGATAATTAATAAGAATTATACGAAACTACTAACTGCGTCTTTTATAACAAGATTTGGGGATTATATTGATTCCATTGCATTTAGTTGGATGGTTTATGTTATGACAGGCAGTAGAGTACTTATGGGGTCAATATTTGCTATAAGTATTATTCCCAATATTATCATATTGCCTTTTGCAGGAGTAGTAGCGGATTTATTTAATAAGAAAATGGTAACAGTATTAGGTGATTTATTAAGAGGTTTTAGCGTTGCTGTATTTGCCGTGTTCTATTTCTTGAATATTTTAGAAGTTTGGCATTTGTTCGCATTTGTTACAATAAATTCAATATTTGAATCATTTGCTGACCCATCAAGAGGAAGCATCTTACCTAATATAATTGAACAAGAAGACTTTGTAAAAGGATCGTCATGGATTGGGACTGCTTCTAATATTGGGGCATTAATTGGACTAAGCATAGCAGGTGTACTAATAGCTGTTATTGGTATATGGGGGACAATCTTAATTGATGGCTTAACGTTTATATTCTCTGGATTGTTAATTTTCTCAATGAAGTTTAAAGATAAAAGAGAAGCTGTTATTGAAAAACCTAAAGTAAAAGATTACTTTATACTCATTGGTGAAGGAATTTCTTACTTAAAAACGAAAAGAATATTGATTGGATTATTATTATTGGCATCATTTATAAATTTCGCTATGGTTCCTTATAATGTGTTACGTCCTGTTTATGTGGCTGAAGTATTAGAAATGGGTGTTGAAGGATTAAGTTATCTTGGGGTATCCATGTTGATTGGAATGATACTAGGTGGATATCTAATGGGTGTTAAAGGTAAGAACATGAATCCTATCAATGCGATAGGTATTGGATTATCTGTAATGGGATTAATGTATATGTTATTGGGTGTACCAGTTTACACAAACTTTTCAGTCTCAGTTAATTTGATTTTTGTCATTGTAATCTCTTTGTTATTTGGAGTTAGTGTACCTGTTGTAACTGCACCCATGTCAGCAGCTATAATGAAAACCACAGCTCCAGAAATGCGAGGAAGATTGGGTTCTATAATAGGCGTCGTTGTACTTTGCACAATGCCACTAGGTGGATTTGTGGTGTCTATTATTGGCGATAGCATTTCAGTTTCTTTATTATTTATAATTATGGGACTTTGTGGAGTCTTATTATCATTAACATTTTGGGTATTAAATAGAAATAATCAATTAATTTAATCTATATAAAATATGTGATATAATAATGGAGAATATGGAGGTGTGGCTAAATGGATGAAAAAATAAGAATACTTAGCACAGATGAGGAATTAAAAACATTTAATGATCCCTATCGAATGAAAATCATAAAAATCTACAAAAGATATGGAGTTCCTCTGACCGTAAAACAATGTGCTGATTATATGGGAGAGGTCCCTTCAAAAGTGCATTATCATGTTAAAAAGTTATTATCTATAAATATATTAGCGCTAGACCATATAAAAGTTATAAATGGAATCAATGCGAAATATTATTACCTTCCTAAAAAAGCGTTTACGATTATGCTAGAAGATAAAGAAACGGAACTAATTTATAGTCAACTCAATGAAGTTGAATCATTAGTTGCAAATATTATTACAGATTTCAAAAAAGACTATTTTGCTTCATCAAGAAGTGAAATAGAGACAAAAAATCAAGTTCCTTCAGACATTGGATTTGTTTCAGCAACAGACATATATTTGTCAGAAAATGACTTCAAAGAACTAAATGAATTCTTTGGCAAATTAGGGGAGAAGTATGGTAACAGTGATGAAAATAAAAAGAGATACTCTATTCTTGCTGGACTAACGAGAATTTATAAATAACAAAAAAACTCTTTGTTTGAAGTTAAATTAGCAGAATGAAACTTCATTCGCAAATTAGACTATGATGGAAGTTTTGCAATACTTACTGAATCTATTATATGCATATAATACAAGTTATAACTATTTGCTGCTACAACTAACAGATATATAGTTTAAAGGCCGATTATTTCGGCCTTAAGTTTGTAATATATGAAATTAATAATTATTTATAACTAACTATCGTTACAACGAGAGTTATCACAAGTTAAAAGACAGATTTAATTGTTCTTCCTAGAATCGGATGGTTATTGATTAATTAGAATAGTTGATATATAATTAAAATTAGAACAAAGGGATGACAAATAAACAAACAGAAACAAGGAAAATTGTTCTGTTTGTTTTTGTTTAGGAGGTAACAAGATTATGAATCAAATTAAATGCCCACATTGTGGG
>Ga0222628_1000311_pt1 | contig 22495 bp, 39 predicted proteins | sample AntAcemetageno95_FD_179860 | JGI IMG/M metagenome (GOLD analysis project Ga0222628, IMG submission 179860) | Saline water microbial communities from Ace Lake, Antarctica - #95 | ecosystem: Environmental > Aquatic > Non-marine Saline and Alkaline > Saline | place: Antarctica: Ace Lake | collected...
GTCTCTGCCGTCCAACCGTTTGATAGCGGGATTACCACACCATCGCCTCTCATCCATAGCCGGTATGTCTTGACCCACCGAACGCCTTTAACAGCTGACTTCGATGAAGGATCTTGCACTATTCGTTCAGTAAGGTATTGAGCTACATCCCCTGCTTTGATCACTGACTTCTTTGTGATAAACTTCTGGGCAGTGGCGCTTTCCTCTATTTTCTCAGTCCAGCTTTCCGGTGTTGCGGGAGTAGGTGTCGGCTTGGCTATGGGAGGCTTTGTCGGCTTGACTTCTGGCCCCGGCTCGATCTGCGCCGGGCACTCGCACGAAAAGGCAAACATCAGGACTATTGCCGTGACAAGGATTATCGGGGGGTATTTAGTTTTGGTCATATTGTAATCCCTCGTTTGAGTTTATCGCTTGCGCCGACGGCCTCCGGCCCTGCGGTTCCTTCCGCCACGAGTGGGTTTTCTATCGCCTTTTTTGCCAACTCTAGGTGTTCCGCCACATGATCCTTTTCTTGCTGTCATCTTATCTCTCCTTATTGCAATAATGCCTTAATTTTACTTTGTATAGCTTCAAGCTGCCACCCCAAATATGCCCCAAAAAGGAATAACATCGCTACTGCTCCCTTGATATACTGCCGGTACTTGGTGTTCTTATCTACTGCTACATCAAGTATAACATGACGCTCCCGGCAAGCCTTTATCATGGTGTCCATACGGTCATGTATTGCGCTGACATCACCCTTTATAACACCCATATCACCTTTTACTTCGCCCATGTCGCGGTGAACCTCAACCAGCATTTTTAGCATATCATCCATCATTCGAGATAGCCGTTTACAAACAGCCAGCCTGTACAACCCCTATCTGTAGTGAGTACAGGGCTTATACCTGCATCAAGTGAAGTTATTGGCCGGATATAGTTAATGACCTTTCCCTGGCCCGTAAATGGGAAATAGACATAATCAAAAATTTGGTCTGAACTTACCCCATCAAACTCCAGATATGCCACTATCGCTGATTGGCATGACCAATTCAGGTCAGTAACATAAAATCTCTGTCCAGCCGGGACAGTAAATGCTTGCCCATTACGGATGTTTACCAACTTATGATCAGTAATCGCGCCCGTAGAGAAGTCGGTGAAGGTAGCTCGTAGATTTACCGTATATGGGTAATTGATCACCCCTGACGGTACATCTGCCGGTACTGGGGTCGGCGTTGGCGATGGGGCTGCAAACACAGGGGCCACCATTAGAAGCAACCCCACTATTAAAAACTTTGTATATTTCATATTCTATGCTCCTGTTATTATGGGGTTGGGGTTGGGGTTATAGGTGCTGCTGTGGGAGTAACAGTCGGAGTGGGGGTAGGCGTTACAGTCGGAGTAGGTGTATTTGCCCGGCTAATAAGTATGCCCCCTCCAAAGGTCCATAGATCACCAAGTATGACGCCGGAAGTGTCCTGTCCCGCGCTCCCGCCATCTGCAAAGCCAAGAGTTGCTGCCATCAAGCCAGAAGAAGTTACTGCCCCAAATGAAACATCATTTGAAGTAGTTGCCCCCCTCCCGGTAACAGAATCCAGTGTATCGGCTTCAGTCGTGGTAAATGTTGCTTTGTCACCGGAAATCGTAACTTCAGTTATTCCAGAACCTTCCAAGTCAAGCTCGTCTGTCGCGGTGTTGGCGGTCGTACTCCCGGCATCAGAAGAGAATGTTGCCCAGTATCCTGCTCCTGATTTAAGTACCTTGCTTGCATCAGTAACTACGGGCATACTTGCCGTGAGGCTTGTTGCCGTTATATCACTCTGTACCGACATATCCCCTGAAAGGTCTAGGTCACTCCCGACTGTTGCAGGATAAATACTGTCTCCCGCCTGATACCAGATATTTGCGGTTACAGGTGTAACACTAGGAGTTGGTGTAACTGTTGGGGTAGTAGTCGGGGTCGGCGTTGCAGTAGGTAGAGCTGCTGTAGGCGTTGCGGATGGTGTAGGTGTCATGCCCACTTTAGTAGTAAACGCTGAGTCTGAATAAGTGCAGTTGTCAGCACCCACATACAATAGCGTGTTCATTGTTACTGCCGGGAAGAATATCTTCTCGCTTACTTCTCCCCCACCAGCTATAGTTAAATAGGTAAATGTTACGCTATCCCCGGCCTCTACGGCTATTTCTTCACCTAATCCCCGGAAAAAGAAGGTGAGACCATCAGTTCCGCTCACAATGTAGGGGGACTGGGTGTATGCCTCGTTATTATCAATTACGCTTCCCAGAAGATCCCCACCGTCTGTCTGCGCTTCTATCTGCCAGCCAAAGTCATAGCTTGACCTGGTGGTAGTTATATCAATGTCCTTAGCCTTATTAACACTGAACGGACCAGTGGCCGCCCAGGCATTCGCGGTAATACATAATCCAACTAATCCGATCAGTAGTGTTTTCATTTCTTTTTCCTTGTTGAAGGTTTTTTCTTGGCCACCGTCTTTTTGGGCGGTGCAGTTTTCTTTATTCCTAATATCCCATCAATCATAGCTTTAATGCCAGGTATCAGGTCTAATAGATCTTTAATCTCTGCCTCTATCACTTTAGCACTTGAAATTAGATTGATTGCCTCCTCCTGCTTCATAACTACCTTGGCAGTCGTGGCATCGATCTGATTCTTTAGCCTCGATACCTTATCTTTCTTTTCTGCTTCGGCCTGAGCCTTCTCACGGGCATCCTGAAGTTTATTTAATTGCTTGAGTGCTTCTGGGCATGGAGCATAGGGGGTGATGTGTGAGTCGGTCAGCACGAAGTTGAAGGCGTTCTGGTTGAATACTTCCCCTACCTTGTCAATCTTACCCTTCATCTTGATAGGGTGAAAGATCACATAACTACCATTTACGGTAGTCACGAAATCAGCAATAGGACCCTCATATTGAACAAGGAATCGTTTCATAATATCTCCTTATACTGTTAATTGTTTGTTCGCAAACGGAATTGCCCAACCAAATGGGCGATAGTCTGCGGTGTTTGTTCTTTTGCTACTGTTGCAACTCTTGCACAATGGCTGAATATTACTGATGTAATTATTACCTCCTTTGCTTAGTGCTACAACATGATCAGCAGCAATTCTATCTTTCTTCCCACAACATAAGCATACCCCATCATAAAACTCGCATATATGCTTGAACTCCTCGGCGGTAAACTCTCCTGGAGCGTTAGCCTTTCTTGCTCTGCGTCGGTTATAACTTGCCGTGTTCTTCGTGGGATCTTTGGCGTGGATATCTCTTCTTCTTTTAAGAAACTCAGGACTACGGCGATGTGCCAATATTTGTTCGTGATTATTGTGGAAAAAATTCATTGCACGATCACGAGCTGCTTGTTTGTTCTCGGGCTTCTCACAATAGGCTTTTTTCTTAGCTATACTCCCAGGCTTCTTGGCACTTTTGATCTTATATGCTGAGACCTGCTCTGCGTGAGATGATTGCCACTCCTTAACATGCTCATTATGGCACTTCTTACAAGTTGAGTGTACCCCATCTGCTTTTGTTATATCTGTATAAAACTGCGCTGAGGGCTTCTCTTTACCACACTTGCTACATACTTTAAGAAACTGGCTAACTCTAGAACTGTTTTTCTTCTTGATCCTGGATACGCTGGTAGCCTTATATTTATTGACTTTCTCAACGTTATTGCTCTGCCATTCTTTCGTACTGGTATTGTGGCACTTTTTGCAGATATAGCTTTTCCCATCGTTTTTGTTTTTGTCATTATAAAATTCATCTAATGACTTTAACTCTAAACATCTACTGCACTTTTTCATAGCACGGATTACAATGGGGTGCCCCAGCCTCCGTGCAAGAAACTAAGGACACCCCATTGATTTGTTATGCTTGTTTGTCAAGCAATTGTTTGAATGTTATTGTCATAACACGTTAATTTACAACGTGATAGACGTCAAATCTGGCAAATCGGCGAACACGCGATGATTTAGTACATTCGGCACATTACCCGCACTATCTTCGATCAGGGCAACTCCGGTAATACTCTCCAAGGCGATACCCAGCTCCATCTTATAATCGTGGGTCTCGGTGATGGCGTAGTCCCGCTCAGTAAATGCGCGAGCAAGAGCCTCTGAACCGAAAGCAACGATGGTACTCATACTGTTCTGCTGGGTGATACGAGTCCCCGCTATATGAGCAGACTCGGCAATCTCAACACCTGTGAAGGTATTGATAGTCTTGCCGGTATAAACACACTGCTCTGCATCATTAGTGCCATCAGCCGATACTGTAAGAGTACCAGTGGTGGCAAAATGCTTGGTGTAGTCCCTGTCCGCAACAGTACCCACGGTCAGGGTCTTAGTACCCGTTCCACTGGTAGCACTGGTCAAAGCACACTCAGGCCGCTGTGGCGTACCCTGGTGACATCCCTGATGGATACCGCTGTAGGTATAAAGCACCAATCCGTTCCACATTCCCAAGGCTCCGGTAAACATCGGATTCCCGGTGTCACGCGGTAACGCCTCACGGATAGTCTGACGGAACGTGCTATTGGTTTGGAGATGGTAAGCACTGACCTCATCCAGGATACACGCATATACTTCCTGAATCTCTCCATGTTTGCCTACCTTCGCTTCAATCGGCAAAGCCCCCCTACGAATAAGTCCCAACTTAATAGCGTCGAGAATATCCGGGGTAAGCCTGTCAGTTGAACTCAACGAAGCGGCCGCAGTTCCCATCGTGGTGGCATTGTCGATCATAAGATCGAAGATTATCTCATCGAAATACTTCGCAAAGTAACGTCCCAACTTCGGTGCCGCTCTCTCAATCGCCTGGATAAAGGCCAGTTTATTAGCCTTCCGGGTAACTGCTACCGCATGACGAACAACGTCAATGGTAAGATCGAACTGATGGTCGGTGAACTTCTCTTCCTGCCCGGCCAAGGTAGTCTCTCCGGTAGTTACTGCCGCGTAAAGCTCGGATAACGTCTCAAAATGAATCGTATCTCCGGCTTCCTTGTTAAGATCATTAGCCGCGATTACACCGGACATAGACCCTTCCGGTCCTTCAAAACGGGTAAACATTTCCCGCTGTATCCGGTCATCACGGACTGTTCTGTGCCAAAGTTCTGGAATGAAATCATCCAGATTTGAGGCCGTTAGTACATTTAATGTTTCCATTGTATTTACTCCATTAGGAGCTTAGAGACTACTTCGTGCGTTCCATCGTTTCCCAGACATTATATTCGTGTTTATCCTCTCTCGATAGCTTGGTAAACTCGCGTTCACTTAACTTCCGGTGAAACTTACCTCCAACCTTTACGCCCTTACCTTCTCCGCCCCTTCCGCTTGACGATCCTTTTAATCGTTCTGCTTTGGAGGGTTTCTTGGTATCGGACTTGCCGTATTTCTCTCTGGTAAGCTCTACCTTTGCTTCGAGTGCTGCGATTGCTTCACCGTTGGCCTGGTTGCGTAGCTTTGGGGATCTCGTATAAATTTCCTTTGCCCGCTTGAATATTGGGCTATTTACATCATATCGAAATCCATTACCCTCAACTACTATCAGATCACCAAAATCTTCGTCAAGGCCATCTTGTACGCCCTTTAAGGCATCTACTCTGATGGCTTCATATTGCTGGTTGGCACTCTGATTAGCTTTGTTCTGGCTATCGGCTTCTGCTATCCTGTCTGCTATTGCTCTCTGTGCCTCTCTATACTGAGATTCCCTGAGAACTTTAGCGGTCTTAGCGTCGATATTAACAGCTTCAAATCTATCATCTGAAAGGGATGCGATTGCATCTGCGACTTGTGTCTCATGCTCCTTAGTTGTGTTTTTGTTTAGGTTTGTGAGGAGTTCTTTATAGCTATCCTCCCGGACTCCTGACGCGCTTAATTTACGCTCCAATTCTGCTATCCGGTTCTTTAGCGGTACTCCTCGTTTATCTACTGGTTCAGCTTCCAGCTCCTCTTCCACCTCTACGTCTGGTTCGACGGCTGGCTCTTCCTCTACGACCGGGTCGAGAGTTCCTTCCAGTTCTTCAACTACTTCAGGCTCTACGCCTGTTTTCTCTTCTGTCATTTTGTTCCCCTTTTACGGTGGGTTTGCTGTCCCGCAATCCCCAACTACGACAGCTGGTTCCTTGCGAAAGGTAGGTAAAGCGGCGAAGCTCTACCCACCCGGAGGTTGAGATGAGTGAAAACTATAACTTCGTCTGCCACCGAAAAAAACATTACAGTCTTCACTCTTACCTATTTCTCGCTGTTTAAGCCTCTAAAATGGCTCACTCTTGGCTCTTTCTCCTTGATATCCAGTGACTTAGCAATACTGTCTCCCATTTCCGCGCTTTGAATGAAGTCTAAGGATGGCTCTGCTGCCCCTGTTACTCCCCTCTCTATGCGTTTGGCTGCTTTGCACAGAATACGGTACTTCAAATACCTATATGCCTCAGTGTCAAGCATCAGCCGGACCTTGTGTTTTACTTTGCGCTCACCTTCAAGGCTTAGATCCTCAAACATATCTCTCAGGGCCACGAAGTCACACATTACTTTTTCGATCATATTATGCTCCCCCCGGTCCACCAGCTCCGCCAATTTGGCCGGGCATCATTTGTGGCTGTCCCGGTGCGCCTATCTTGCTGGCTTGCCGCGGATTCTCTAAGAACGTTTTGATCTGATTACGCACACCCTTGTTGGGTATCTTATCGGCGTGTTTATCAAGATCCTCCTTCTCTTCTGCTTGCTTCATCATGGCCATCATCTGAGCCTGCTCCTGCATAAGCTGTTCCTTGGTAGGGATCTCGATTGACTCAAGATTTAACGCATCGAAATACGCCGTGACTACGCTCTCTATGAATTGAGGGCTACGGATAAGAGGATTCTGGGTGTTACTGAGGAAGCCTACTGCCTCCTTGATAGACCCGATAGTCATGGTACGCTCTTCCTCTGTGGCTACCCGCCTGCTCTTAATCAGCATAGGTGGCTCAAACATAGACCGTGTGATCTCCATTAGCTGTCCCTCTGCACCGTTACTGCCCTGTGTGGGGATCTTCATATCAGTAGGGTCATTACGGAGGTAATACTGCCTGATATAAGCATACTGAAGGTCTGCGGTCTGACTCAAGCTCTCTACGGTGTCCTGAAACATCCTTGCGCCCTTTGCCGCAATCAGATTAGCTTCTGTGGCGGTTCCGCTATCGGTCTTGGTACGCTGACCGCTCATCTGCTCACTTGCTCCCCACAGCAGTCTCAGGCTGAAGATCATCTGGGACTCTTCCTGGAAGCTGTTGCTCTCGCTCTTCTCCATATTGAGTACATCCAGTTGACCGCCATCGGATACAACTAATCGCTTACCAAGCCCTATACTTGTATCCTGCTCTTCAATGAAGGTATTCTTATCCATTACAAACGGTGGATTACCAAACAAAGCAGCTCGATTAAGCCTCTCATTTAGCTCCCAATCTACTGCATTGCGGTATCCGGTACACGTTTCAGGGATACATAGACCATGAAAGCCCACATCATCCGGCTTGACCTGGAACACAAAGTATGGCTTGATATGGTGCATATCATACCGTACCGCTGGATTTACCATCCATCCCAAGCACTCGCCGTCAAGATTCTCCTGTGAGTCCATCTGATCCCCGGAATAGAACCATGCTATGATCTCTGTTTCTTGCAGATAGTCCTCTTTCTCAGAGTTCTCTTTGTTAAGTACGAATTTGCTGTATATCTCGTATATCTCTGGCCTGCTTGCGAGCTTCTTCTCGTCCTTATTGGTCTCCATTGCCAGGTGAGCACTCACTATCCGGTCAACTACCTCAACGTAGAAGCCCTCTGGGTCGTTCTTCCCTTCCTTTTTGCGCTCTATAAGCCACTCAAGGTCCACCCGGTACCGATCGCCGCACCAATAGTCCATGATATCGTTGGTCTTAGCGTCACTCGGCCATAAAAAGTCCTTTGTTGGTACTTTATTGAACTTAGGCCAGTTAGATACCGTGATCGTTTCAGTGACCTCCGTGAGTGTGGGGTAATATGTGGTACTGTTGCCCCAGTCTGCCATAGGCATACCACCTTGTCCCTGCTCAAGAGGTGCTACCCTGATACTCTGCTCCCCCAGCTCTCCCTTGATATCGTAGCCGGCCGCCTCTAATGCCTGATCCGGGGATAGCTTTAGCTCCCTTATCGCGTGCCTGTGAAACTCACTTCGGGGATCTTGGCCGGTAAGTAGCTCTCTGATTACTTGCTTCAGGTCTTTATCCGGGTCGAACAGCTCTATCTCCTTGCCCTCCATATCAAACAGTACCTTGCCGTTCTTAGCTTTAGTAAGCAATAATAGCCTCTTTTCCGTGACTGTACGCTCTTCTGGTACGAAGATAAGCTTCTCGATCCCTTCCCCGTACTTGTAGGAGCTTACTACTGTCTTACGCCTCAATGCCCGGACCTGCTCACGCTCAAGCGCATAGTACAGAAAATCATCTATATCACCACCAGGCTCTAAGCCCTTCTCCGTGATTAGCTTCGTCTCTGTGTATGGGGTACTTCCCATACTCGCAGCCATGACGTTAGGAACGAGTTCATTAATCAGTGTCATGCTGATGGGGTGTCCCACGTCACTACAGCCCTCAAATGGCAATATTAGCGGTGCGACCTCTGGGTCTGGCTGTCCGGTAAGCATAAGCCCCTTGATACTCCTGCTGGCTTGATATCGGTACTCCCACTCCATCAACTTGCCTTCATAGGCTTGTCTCTCCCCTGACTGCACTTCGGACTTTACATCTTTAAAAAGCTCGTCCTCTAAACGCTTCTTGATCGCTTGATCATCCATCATTGTCTTGCCTCCTCGGCAAAAAAAAGCCCACCAGGGTCATACACCGTTACAAACGATGCGTGAAGCTGGCAGGCTTCGGATGGGACTATGTTTTGTGTTTTAGCTTACCCTTCTATCAACTCCCGTAGATTGGATGTGGCGTCGGTTATGCGTCCCTTTATCTCGTCCAGTCTTCCCTCTGCCGCTGAGTAAATATCTTGGAAGCTGGCGGATTCTGGGACATTACCATCCTTGCTAATCTCTGAACCCGACACCTCCCCAATAAATCTTTCCAAGGCTCCCACAGACCCGGAAAGACGGCCTATTGCGTCGTTTATCCTTAAATACCTCACTGTTTTCTCTGCTACTTTTGCTGATCCGTCCATCTTGTTTCTCCTTTGCCCCTTTGGGACTATGTTGTTATGCAGGCGAAAGGTATTGAACCTATCGGGGCGTTAGCCACCAGAGTTACAGTCTGGGCGGTCTCCTTAGCCGTCTACGCCTGCTTATTTGTTAGTGCCGGGTAGTGGTTTTGAACCACTGTCTTACACGAGGAAGCTATCCTTTCCGTGTAATGCTCTGCCGCATTGAGCTAACCCGACGTTTTACTTTTACCCACATCAAAACATATTTCCATGACCATGATGGCAATTCGTAGTTGCAGATATCTTTCCCTCTGAATCTTACCCAGAAGGCTATCCCATAATCTGCAAACCCAAAGTAGTTTTTAGGATATCTTGGTGGCATTATCTAAAGTAACTCCCCTGTTTCTTGCTGGTCTGCTTCTGATAGTCTTTGATCTTCTTCCTTACTGCTTCTTTTGTAGCTTTAGGATAGCTCTTGAGCATCTGTATGTCACCATAATCTGCTAAGAGTATATCACTGAAGCACCCTGCTTTAGGACCATGCTTGCCCGTACGCTCGTTCTGTATTAGGGTAATTGCTTGTGCAGCTATCCGTGCTGATCCTAGCAGTTCCGGGTAATCCCTTACGAACGCTTCCCAATCCATCTCCATCTGTGGCTTTGTCTTGATATCATTCCTGTACCCATATTCTGTCATCTGCCTGAAGTCGTTGTTAGCGTCCCTCCACTCTCTGCGGTACAAGTTTTTATACTCATTTGCCCGTGCCCATGCTATTACCGCGTGACCTGGGCCTGGGATCTCTATACCCCATAATGCCTGATTATACCATTCTCCGAGTGTTTGTGCTACCTGACTAAACACATCTGTAGGGTATCTGCACTCAAGTATAGCACATAAGCTCCAATCTTCCTTATCCCTTACCACGCACGTTGAGTATGTTGTGGTGATCTTCTTGCCGTCCAAGTACACCGGATTCGTGTCCACGTTCTTAAGCCCCTCACCTACGTCTGAGTACATTGCATACTCATGGCCACGTTTAGGCCCCTTAAACACCTCTACAATCCCTTCTGGGTGTGGTCTGAAGCTTATACCCCTATCTCCTACCTTCTCTACTGTGCCTCTTTCTCCACTTGGGCTAGTTACCATGATCTTATGTAGCGTACTCTTGATGCTCTGATGGACTATACTGCCTGTACTCCTGAACGCTTCCTCTGCCGTGGAGGGGAACTTCTCATTGAATAGCTGAAGATCACCTGCAAACTCATCGTTGATCTTGCATCTACGCCACCATACTTGGCCGTCAGTAAGCTCTAAGGCGTCTTTTAGCTCTTGTTCTTGCTCTGTTATCTCAAATCCCGGTGGTACTGGTAAAGTATAGTCTGGATCCTCAGTCCAACTAAAGAAGAAGTTCTTGAAACTTCCCTCACCTCTCTCCCCCTGAAGCCACCCTTGATGGAAGTGATCTCCTGCGCCATTCGCGGTACTCTCCATTATCACGATACACCCAGGTAAGTGGGTAGGTATGGACGGTGATAGATTCCCCCACAGGACTGTCCAGTTCGGGTAGTAAGCCACCTCGCTGAGATGCACTAATTGTCTCGTTTCCGTTATGCCAATATTCTTGCTCTGTGCGCTTCCTATCCGTATTCGGCTTTCGCTTCCGTACCATACTATCTCCTGTCTGTTGCTGTATCGCTTATTTGCCCATGCCGTTCCCCGGCTCTCCATCTCTGCCTGGAATGTCTGGCTCATGCCATATATCCAGGTCGCGGTATCCTCAACATTACTCAGGACCAAGGCATTCTGGTAGTCCTTACATACCGCATTACTGAAGATTATAGCCTCTGCGAGCGTCGAGAAGCCCCCCTGACGGTACTTTAGCCACCTAACTTGTACTGACCTCCCTGCCCTACACTCTTTTTTTATGTATGTGTAGGCACGGAGCTGTCCAGGCTTCATCGTTTTAGGCGTAAAAGGTAGTAGTGTACCCCCCTTAGTTCTTATAAATAACGCTCCTGACTCTATCAGCTCCCAGGGATCGTGATCGCTTGTGAGGCTTAGAGCATACTTACCTAGGTCTATTGCTACTTTGCGGCCTTCTATCACTATTCGTTCCCCTTATCAGCTTTTGCTATGATTGGATTAACGAGAAGATCATTCCCTTGAGCCAATCGAGCCTGGGCGGCTATAGACATCGGATAATTATCAGTTGCGTCTTCAATGAAATCCCTGATATTCCTCAACGCCTTCTGGGTTTCGGTTAGAAGAGGGCGGTAGTATTCCTCCATCTTGCGGATTCCAAAGTTATATCCGTCCTCAAAAGACTTATCGTAGTTGTAGACAAACGTATGCAAAAATTCTTTCGGCTTACTCATCACTCTCCCGCCTCCAATAGCCTATTAAAGTTAGTTAATGCTTCGTTTACTTGCTTCTTAGGGACGCCCGCCTGAAGCATCGCCTGTGGTAGCATTGCACCTATATGTTGAATAACATCTATTTGGATCTTCTGGACTATTATGGTCATGTCGGGTACTTTGCCGTCCATCCTATCTATGATGCTTGTGCGGGCCTTATCGTCCCCTTCCTTGGCGTCTGTGATCCACTTATCTACTATCTTGTCTGCGTCCTCTGGGTGTTCTCTAAGCTGTTTCTTTAGCTTGCTTACCAGGCTTATTGAGCCTAATGGTCTGCCGTTAGAGTTGCCTGATTCCCCTGGCTTGAACTGATGCTCCTTCGGAGGCTCACCCTGTTTTTGCCCTGTTTTCTTCGCCATTATAACACGCTATTTATATCCTTATCCCTCACTATTGCGCTACTTTCGTTGTTTTTGTTACTACAAAGCCTTCATTTCTCCATGTAATTTCGTACCCAAATTGTTCTGCTAGTTCAGATTGCAAATTCTTCACGGCAAAAATCTTATCTTTCAGTTTCTCTTGATCCTTGGTAAGTTTTGGTAAAGATGAGTTAATAGATTATCTATTCGCCTTTTATCCTCTTTTGCCAGGCCAATAATAAGATCAAAGTTCTCCTTGAATAAATCTTGAGACTGATCTCTACTAGCTGATATGCTCGTTCTCAGATTGCGGTGTATCTTTGCGTGCTCATATATCACAATTACTAACGCTCCGAGTGTACCGAGACTAAATGCCAGTGCTAAGAATGCTATATCATTCATTTATTACCCTCCTTTGTTGTGCTTATACTTATGTTCAATTCTTCTTCAATCTTCTTGTGTCCATCCTTAACTAATCTGTCTGCAACGTGCCATGATACCTGATATGCCCGTGCTATTGCTGCTGTGGTCCAGCCTCTATGCCTGAGGATGAATGCTCCTGCTGATGGGCTTTCGTCTATCTCTTTGATCTTCGGGTGTATTATATGGTAATGCCACGGCTCTAAACATTGTATTACCAAGACTTCCCTTTGACGGCGGGTAAAGTAGGCCTCGATCTCGTGTCTATGCAACCCCCATCCTCCTCATTTCTGCTATAATGTTTGGTGTGTTCATTCTAAGTGATTCCTAAATATAATTAATAGTACGATTACCGGGATTACTATTATTACGATCAATATTATTGCATCTCCATTCATATCCTTTCCCTCCTCCATCCTGCGATGAATTGAGTGTGCGGTGAGTTTAGTATATCAGCCGGGGATGCTACTCCGCCAAGGCTTGATGGGAAGAAGTCTGTTTTCGTTACACACTGCCCATAATACCACCCAAAATCGCACGTTGCAGAACATATCGTTGTGTCTCTGGTCATCGGTACTGGTATTCCTTTCCACCGGCCTCTTATGAGCGGGGTCAGATTTCTTACCATGCTTACTAAAGCCATAGGAAATAGCTTCATCCAGGTATAGGATCTGCCCTCAAGGGATAGTTGATAGTCTGTCATCCACTCTGTAGCCTTGTTCTTCTGTGCTTCTGTGGCCCATAGGCTGTTGTTAAGGCGCAATAGTGTGAGACGTACCTTGCCTCTGCGTTGCGCTCCTAAATAATTGAGGAGTTTGGTATAGCTGAACTTGGGGTAGTTAGCTTCTGCGGCCACAAGATATCCCTTGCGTCTAATAATCTGGGCCACATGATTGACGGGGCAAGAATGACCGTCCACTTCAGAGAATAGCCTTATGCCCATGCCTATGAATGATCTGCTTGCTACTGCCAAGATATCCCCCTCACGAAAATCCGCAAGGGTAAGGCCATGATCCACATCTACGAATAGCGTGTGGTCCCCCTGCCTGTGGTGGCCTGTAGCTGGATCTCCGTGGATGTCGCGCCTCTCTCTCATTTATGCAACCCCTACTGTTTCATAATCATAACTTCTGGTATTATATTTCTTAATCTCGTTTGATTCTCCCTCTGATAGATTAGAAACATAGTGCATCACTTCAAGTGAGAATATGATTATCTTATCATTTGCGATTAACTTGGGATAATCACCATCTTTGGCTTTATATGGCTTCTCAAGAACAGATAATTTATTACCATATATCTTTTTCAGGTGTTCATCTACAAAGAATATGAAAACTTCTATGCCGTGTTTATTTCTTATGTATTTATACTCTTCAAAATGCCGTAAGTTAAACCCGGTTGCATTCAATTTATTTAGTCTTGCTTTCGTTTTAACCTCAGAAATTATCAACTGACGTTTCCCCATCATACACAATTTATCGAAGCCGTGGGCTCTATCAGTTATTGGTTCATAAACCACCCACCCTTTACTCTCTAAATATCCCCTGATAATATTCTCCCCAATATTACCTTTTTTCACCTGTGGTTTATCTTCCCAGCTCATTTGAACATCTCCGGATTATTGCCATACGAATCCCAACCATCCCTCTGTTGCCTGCTAAAGTAATCAAGTTTTCTGCCGGGGAAGTGTTCTTCTATCATCTGATAGAAACTCTCTGGCTTGCGGCTATGTTCTCTGCGTGATTCATGGATTATATCTCTGATATCTTTCGCACCCCACAACGGCGATCCCTTAATACCAAGCAAGCAAAACTCAGTTTGCATCCTCAGCCAATATCCCATCCCCATCTTCTTCTTGTCCCAGACCATTGTAGCTTTATAATCAAATCCCCATTTCTTTAATAAATCAAACGCGGTAGGCAGGAACTTATGGGTAGTCCATAACCATAAAATACAGTTATCAGCACAGGGAATATCTATTTTTGATATTTCCTCTATGCTCATTTCTGGATATGGATTAGCTACACGGCTTGTTTCCGGGTCATATTTTCTATCATAATTCCAGGGGGGATCTATAACTATTATATCAAATAATCCTGATGGTGATTCTATCTCTCCCTGCTCTATGGCTTCTCTTTGCTTTGCTATATCTAGCTCCCTCTCTATCTTTTTAACTTTCTTATAGGCATCGTTCACGTTGCCGGTTATATCCATTTCATCAATGATATCTTGATTATCATACTGGATCACCTGCCGGGCCTTTGAAAGTGTGTCTGTGCTTATGCCTAGTCTTATTGCGGCGCGTTTACGGGGTTCAGAGCTTCCGTCTGATTCTGACGGAAGCTCATCACTGTATTGATTGCGCCCCTGGTAGCTCTCCATCGCCTGCCAGATCTCTACTTTTTCGGTTATAGCAAAGTCCTTTCGGTCTGTATTCTCCGCAATCTCACCGTCCTGATTATTCTCCATATCAACTATTGTTACCGCAATATCCGTGAGTGCCAGGAGCTTGTAAGCCTCGACTCTACGTTCTCCACAAATCAAATCCCCATCTATCCCCACTACTACCGGGTGTAACAATCCTAGCTTCTCTATACTATCTGCTAACTCCTGAAGATCACCCATATCTTTACGGATACGTGCCTTTATGTTTATATCTGATATTCTCATAATGTTACTCAACAAAAAGCCCCCGCAAGCACACCATGAAAGACTACCGAGAGGGCAACTTTCGCACTTTTGGGGGCAAATATTATTATTGATTTTGCTAGATAGTATTTCATGGTTAGGACCACTATACATTACTTAGCTATTCTTTGCAAGTTTTATTTTTCTTTTCTTTTTGCTCGGTATGATCTCCTCGCTAACATACCCGTAGCTATCTCCCTTCTTCTTCGTGATCCTTATTGTGTGGGGTCCATAGTATGCCCAGAGCTTCATCAGTAAATTAAAACGTGGCGTGCGTACTCCCTTCTGATCCTCTACTATTATTTGCCCACCTGGTATCCTGTACTGATAATCTGCTCGATACTTTATCCTGGCCTTTGTGAGAAAAAATATCGGCTGAAATATAAGATCCTGTATCGCTCCCATCTTGAATAAATCATCAAGTTCTCTCCACCTACGGTATTCTGCTGTGCTAGCAAAGAACTTCCCATCCTCCTTGACCGGCACTGCTCCATACTTGTGTTTCTTCTTCGCCGCCTTCATTCTGTTAGAGTATTGGTTTAGTTTGTACCGCTTGTGTTGTTCTGGACTCCAGGTTACCATAGCTATCTCCTATTGATAATATTCGGGGTGTTCTGTTTTGTATTGCTCATAATATTTTGGTGCTTTTCCAGGGGAATATTTTTTATAGCAATCATCACAAACCAACTCCATCTCTTCATCTGTATGATTAGGGAAGTCTTGTTCTCTTTCTGCCGTGGCCTCTTCATCAGACCATCCCTTTTTGAATACCCCTCCACATGCATAGCAAGTATATGTATCACTCATAATAGCTTCAACTCCTCGATTTTAGATTTATACCAATCTTCTGTTAATGATACCCCTACTTGGTCTTTATGGATCTTCCAGAAATAGTGCTGCTCTGGCATATTCTCCGCCAGCCAGTCCTCGAACGCATCAGGACTGCCATGAGCTGATAGCAAGCGTGACTCGCGGTGATGGAAGCTACATAAACTGATCGAGTTCAATCGCTCCCAACGACATAGTTTATTGCCCTTTCTCACGAGATGGTGCATTTCAATTAGGCTATCTTGGCAAATTTCACACCTGGTATTATTCGCATGAAACCACGCCGCGAACAAGGCATCAGCTTTTTTTATCAAGCTTGCTTTTGACATTTCGCTTCTTCCCTCCCTTTTTCTTGCTGTCCTTTCTGTATGACCTGAACATTATAGCACCACCATTTAACGGCACACCTGTCTCTTCATCTACTACCACAAAATCCATTTCATGGATTAGGCCACAATCACAACACACTATCTTGTAACTGTGCATTCGTGGCCACACCCACTCACCATCATATATTTGTTTAACCATCATTCACTTCTCCTTTAAAGAACGGGACGGTGGAGTCCCTAACTCCAGACAGCCCTGAGCTGCCACCCGGATTAAGTCCGCCCCGCTCTATTTGATTTTCCTTGTGATTTCGGTCATCTTACCCTGTATTTGCTGAACAATTCCCATGTAATCAAACCTGTCAATATTGTCATGGTACATCTCTAATTCCCTCAATTCCTTCCTCAACGCCTTCCATCGCTTTTGCCAGATGTTGGGGATGCCTCTATCGTCTACCTTCCAGTTGCTCATGGCTTCTCCTTTTTCATTTCTACATAGTCGGGGGTTACGGGGATGTTATGGTCTTCGTGACCAACATATTGACTCGGAGTTGCTACATCTGATATATCTCCCTCTGCGTTATGATAGGCTCTCGCCCTCCAACTCCATAATATCTTTTGGTCTTTCCCATAAGACATATACTTGTATCCGTATCGGCCTGACCAGCGAGGTTCCCTCAAAATAATCTCCAGAACAAGACCTCCACACTCGGGTGATTTATAATATAAGTTACCTTGATAGATAGATACCTCCACCGCCTCAAACCCAGGCAGGCAGTCGGCTGATGGGTCGGGGGTGATAGGAGTGATGTAGATGTCATCAAACTGTTTTCCGCAGTCTGTTCGCTCGGTCAACTTCCAACCTTCTTCACCAAGGAACATATCTTTGTTCCCAATCAACTCCTCATCCTTCCCCCACTTCCTGCGGAGGCGGTAGCCTTCGGGGATCGGGGGGATTACTTCGCAGATCATCTTGGCGAAGAGGCCGTTTGCGTTAGTGACTTGATAAAATTGGGGGTCATTACATTCAATCACCTGGAACACATCGCCAATATTATACCAAGTTGCTCCTCCCATACCCTTTATCCTCACCGTGATTATTTCCGGCTCTGGGGTCAATGTCCCTGCTCCTCCGCACTTGTCGCATATTTTTTTCATCTTATCCCTCCTTTGTTAGCTCTATCACTTGTTGGGTTGCTCCTATCCTATATGATTTAGGTTATCTGGTTCGTCAACACTGCCATATTTTTCAGTCACAAAGGCTCCCCACTTCTCCTGCCAGTTCCGGGGCTTACTAATATTGCACCCAAAAATTATCCACATTTGGGGAGTCATTAAGAACATTATCCTCCAGAAATAATACTTAATCATTTTGCTTGCTCCTCCGTGACTTCCTTAAAATCCTCAAAGTTAAAATATAAACAAGCGGCACATTCATCAGCCAGACTGCACTCATATTTCGTTCCCGGGATACTGCCGGGACATTGATCACAACTCATACGGGGGAATGTCCCAACCCCGCAAGATGGACAATAAATTGATTCAACGGTTGGGTGGTTATCTTCATCTGCGTCCCAGCTAAATGTTTCATCGCTATCAAATATATGTTTACATAATGGGCACTTTACTTTATCACTCATTGGGTTGCTCCTCTTTGAATGGTCTTAGCGTTTGATGCTTGGGCGATAGGTGCGAAAACATAACTTGATTCGGATTATTGTAATCAGTCATTTCAACATCACCATCAGGATATATATTGGTACAAATACACTTGATCCCATTGACAAAATACATTTTCCCTTGTTCAATTTTTATTGGGTTGCTCCTTGTTAGAAAGGAATATTAGCAACTCCTTCCAATTCTTTATTTCCCTTTGCCAACGTTTAATATGTTTCATTGTTTCGACATCCTCGTATGGTAATATTTTCTGGGCAAGTCCCCCTCTTATCCGTTTAGGAAAAGTGTTTCTATATGAATCTATCAGCCCCTCATTATATTCTATTGCTTGGTGGAGGGCTTGTTTGAGATGTCTGATTTTACACTTCCCTAACTTCATTTTGCTTGCTCCTCCGTGTCGTGCGCCTTGTTCTTTTTATTACACCATTCTATAAACTCAAGTGCCGACTCTTTCCCGTTTTCTTTGTTTAATATCTGCGCCATTTTTAGCTGTGTGGCGGTAAGGTTTTTGATTTTGGCTATCGGCAATTTCACTGCTCCTCCGTGTCGTGGATTGAACCAATTACTTCCACTCCGATAACATCTGGGTTTTCGGTAATCACTTGCTCTAAATTCAACAACAAGGCAAAATCCCATTCAACAGGAAACACATTCTCGGAAACTGTAGATAAATCGTTTGGGTCAACTCCCTCTGGTAAATTATCCCACGGTCTTTCTCCAAATTTTTCTCTATCATTTTGAGCGAAACAGCCCCAGTGATAAACATCCCCCTCAAATATCTTGACCCCATTCTTATCCTTCAACCCCGTGTACTCCCCCACCGTGGATGGGATGACTTCGTGGACATTGGTTCCGCAATATGGTGCTCGGCCAGTGTATATGTATGCTCTACCTGTCATGATTTCATGAACATAATATCCATATACCCATGCTGAATTATCAACTCGCTTCCCCCGGAATTCTGTTTCTCTATTCATGGCTGGGTCTCCTTCGGTTCTGGCGTTCCAAACAGAGTGTTTTTCTGAAGCGGAATTGCTAACGGGTACTGCCTTCGATCAACGATATTTCCATTGTATAATATCCCACCATAACCACTTTGACTAATTGCCACACATTCTAAAAGAGCTTCATAATTTTCTGGTCTTTTAATCTTTCTATTCATGGCTGGACTCCGCGTTGATTGATTTTATATACTTTTCCATTTCATTCATATACCACTTCTCCGGTTCGACAACTGGACCAAGACAGGTTGCAGTAGAATATCCTCTAAAATCTGATTTTATCATAATCTCCATTTCGGATTCTGATTCTGCTATCCAATACTCAATTCCTACCACTGCACCATCTGGACAAGTATTAACTAATTTTACTACATACCTCATAACTCCCCCTTTCTTTTGGCGAGGATTGCTTTGGCTATTACTCCAATCCTTTGCATTCCTATTGGTGGAGCTGTTTCATATCCATCAATTTGTGGAGTCCACTTGTCAATTTCTTTTTGTATCTTATCCAACGCCCCCAAGCACTCCCCTAGTAGATCTGACTCAGCGCACTCATCGGGACGAGCGTGATCCGCTAGTTCATTAACTTCTGCGCAATACAGGCAACCTTCCTTGTGTCCCTGATAGCTTGCATTAAGTATCTGCTTCATTACTTTGCGCAATGGGGAAGCATCTTTCATAAATTCCGGCGTATGGTTATCTTTCATCTCTTGCCCCCTTGTCCCCCAGCTCATGCCGTAGCCTGGGCATTATTGCATCAATGAAGTTCTCGTTTTTACCCCTCAAGTATTCCCATCTCCGGGTCAGTTCAAATATTATTCCCCCTGCTAGTTCTCTTAACTCTTGCTCTGTCATTTTGCTCCTTCCAGGGCTGCTACTCTCTCCCTGAGTTAAAATGCTATTGGTGTGCAGAACTCTCTTAATCTCCGTACCAGGGCAGATCCTCGATCCTCTGGACCACGGAGTTTCTTGCTTAGTTCTTGCCCTACTGAGTTTGTTGTTATGATTACCGGAAGTTCTTCTTCCCCACGGCGCTTGATAATATGAAACAGTTCGCCGGCTCCACGCTCTCCACTTGGCTCGTTGCCCAGATCATCTATGAATAGCAACTGGCATTTGATTAACTGATTTACCCAGTGATTACCTGCGCCCTCCATGAACTTCTCTGCACATGTATTCACGAAGTCAGTTGAATCGAAGGCTGTTATTCTCCTGTCGCTATCAATGAGTTTCTTCATCACTTGCCAGGCAATCCGTGTTTTTCCCACTCCGGTTGGTCCGTGAAATAGTAATCCTTTCGGGCCATACTCCCACCTCATCGCCTCCTCTAATTGCTTTTGCGGCAGTCTGGTGGGGTCTGTATTACGATATAGTGGGGGGCAAACCTTGAGCCAGTGCGTTTCTATGCGATCTCTGAGCATTTCATCATACTCTTTTTTTCGTTCTTTCTTTCTCTCTTGAAATTCTGTTTCATCTTCTGCGGTCCAGCAATCTTCGCAAGTGTCTTGCCACATTCTTCCCCCACCAGTATTTATCCTCTTTGCCCGAAACATTTTATTACACCGCCAACACTGCTGATCACTAAAAACCTCGCTTGTGTTTTTCTGGGTCTGAGTATCCATGATTGCCTCCTCGTTTCATTTGCATTGTTAGTTTATCAAATTGCTGACGTAGTTTGTTGAAGCTCATAATATTTGAACACCAGAAGTCGCTTGCCTGGCTCCACAATATTACCGCCCGGACTTGATCTGCCGACCTACCATCCAATCGCATCATTTTCTCAATATCTTTACCCCATGTATTTTTATAGGCAGGTGATATAATTGCTCCGGGATTATTCTCTAATATTTTAGACTTTAATAATTCAATTAATCTCAGCTGCGTCTCCGTAAGCGATAGCTTCGGAGTTGTCTTTTGTAATAGTGTCTTTTGTATAGTGTCTTTTGTTGTACCCCTTTTTGGGGTATACTTCATGCCCAACTTGGGGTATACCTCTACCCCCTTTTGGGGTATACCCCTTTTTGGGGTAGATCTATTAATGTGCTTCCATTGTTTGTAATGCTTGTTGATAGAGTATGTTGGGATTACGATATGCCCCTTTTGGGGTATACTCTTATGGATGATATTACGCTCAAGTAGTCCTTTAACTACTGCCCATATCTTATTCTTTGCTATCCCGGTCATATGCTCAAATTGGGAGAGTGAAATCTTATCCTCATACTTGTTCCATCCGTATGTCTTTCGGATAATACAGGCTACCAAGTTCCACTCTCTTGCACTAAGTTTGGCATCTATTAATGCCTCCCAGAGTTCGTTGGCTATTTTGATGTGACCATTATTCACATCTGGACTGCCAGCATTAGTCATCGGTATGCTCCTTCAGTCGAAATATGGCAGTATCAAGACAATAAAAAACCCCCGCAGGTGAGCATGAAGAATTACCAGATAGGCTTTTCTTCCACCTTTGGGGGCTATTAATTAGAATATTTATTGTCTGATAATTCTTCATGCTAGAACCAACATACCACACTACTGATTCATGTCAAGAATTCTTTTTTATTATTCTTTTCAAGCAAAATATCACATACAGTACAGTGCAATAAATCACAATGATCACATCGCGTAGTAGCTTCATCACATCCTCCTTACTGCTGTTGCTAAGTTTACTTGAGATGCTATATCCCACTGTCTTATGGGGTCATGTATGTAGCTATCCAGGTGGAATCCAGGTGTTCTTATCGGCATACCTCGACCACCTTCCCACTGCTCGGGGCCTGGGTGGCGTGTGCCGTCTTTAACCATATCCCTTACCCATGCTGGTGGGATATTCGGAGCCATCCCTAAGCCTGCTGTCATGGTGGGCTGTACGCTGTGGTCTCTTATCATGGCTTTACCTCCCACTCTTCTATCTCTGCTGAGTAGTTGTAGAAAGTACCATTGGGGCGCGATCTGTCACGCTCGTAATACCCCTGTTCATCGTAAGCACTTTCTTTAGTAGCGTGTACGGAGATTAAGTCCCACTCATCACCGTCCCGGCCACTCCCTGTTGTTAGTAGATATACTTTCTTCATGCTATCCCCCTTGAGATAATTTTATTATTGCTATGGTGACTATACTTAATCCTATGAGCATTATCCCGATTACTTTCATTAGTGAGAAGTGGTATGCCAACTTATTCTCAGTGTCCAGAGCGTTTAGTTGTGCCATCAACTCCCAGAAGTTTGGCTTATCTTTCATCAGTCATTCTCCCGGCTGTAGCGAAGCATACTCTGTGTCCAGCTTATCTCTTCGCTGTTGCACTTAATCATCTGTTCTCTGCCCTTGTAATTCTCCCGGCACTTATCATAATCCTCCACATACTTGTACACTTCTGTCTTGTGATTTTCAGGGGTATCGGACAGGAGCATATTTATTTGCTTATCAAAACTGGCTTTTCTGTAATGATCCTCTTCCTGGTGGGGGATTAGTAACATGCGGAGATTGAACTTAGCCTCTCCGTACTTGTGTCGGTCCTCTGCATATTTACGGCAGATTATCCTCTGCTTCTCACTGATTGCTCTTAATGCTCTCTCGGTCGAAATAAAATCCATATCACCCTCCAATGGGGAGCCGAGACTGTCCCGGACCCCCTGTTGTTTCT
>Ga0222628_1000312_pt1 | contig 22489 bp, 25 predicted proteins | sample AntAcemetageno95_FD_179860 | JGI IMG/M metagenome (GOLD analysis project Ga0222628, IMG submission 179860) | Saline water microbial communities from Ace Lake, Antarctica - #95 | ecosystem: Environmental > Aquatic > Non-marine Saline and Alkaline > Saline | place: Antarctica: Ace Lake | collected...
ACACCGTTGTCAAAGGCTTCATTATAAACATTAGTTTGAACCTGCTTATTTAAACTCATTTTCTTCCAATTAATATCTAAGGGATTGGAATAAAGCAAAAATGTCACTCCGATAACACATAATAATGCTAAGAAAATAATAGGGCGTAAACCACGATTGTTTCGTTTTGGCTCCCACTGTTTAGCATCATATCCTATTTTCATAAGTTTAGCATCATATCCTATTTCCATAAATATCCTTTTTTCTAAATATATTATACATAAAAATCAAAAATAATAACAAAAATTATGTATACCAATTAGTATCTTTTAACATTTGTTTTACTTCGTCCATTATTTCCTTCATTCTTTTGGTCATCGAAGGTTTGAATGGTTTTCTCATTGGGAACATATTAGCTTCAGCTGGAGTCCTATTATTCTTCTTTTTATTACAATAAGAACAAGCTGTAACCATATTTTCGTATATAGTTTTACCACCTCTAGATCTTGGGAAAATATGGTCAGTAGTTATATCTTTTTTTTCAGTAAGGTGTTTGCCGCAGTATTGGCAAGTAAAATTATCTCTTTCCCAAGCCATTTTATTGGAAAATTTCATTCTTCTGCCAAAAGCCCTGACAAATCTGAATATTTTAATAATGAGCGGAACCTGGATGGACTTAGAAACAGTATGAATCATATTATCCGCATATTTAACTATTTCGGCTTTTCCCTGCTCAACTAAATCTAGGGCTCTGCCAAGAGTGCAAGTACTAATACACTCATAACCACTATTTAAAACATATACTCTATACATAACCGTCCCTTATTTTGATATAAAAAAACCGTTCATTAAACCACAAAATGGCAGCTAAAACCTAATAATGGTCTTAAGCAATAATACCACAAAACCCAAATGAGTTCTGTGTAGTATCCATTTTTTGCGATTTGACAAACGGCGATTTCATATTTTTAATCCTAATTTTCTTTCTATTATACTAATTTTACTGAGGTTTTTCCTACTTTTTTAAAAAATGGTGGACCTGGCGGGAGTTGAACCCGCGTGTTGGTTAAACTTTAATATAGCATTTACATGTTTTATTTAGTTGTTTCTTTTGGAACATCTAAAAAATCCACCTGAAACTCATTCTCAGGACTGAAAACGTCTTTCCGTTATTTGCCAGGAATCTCTGGTAGCTTCATCCATTGCCAACCTTTAAGTGACGTTACTAATGACTACAAGGCAAATCATCATTTTCACGGACAGCCGCCTTAAGCAGCCATCAATTGACGAGGTTCATCAATTATGTTTTTTAGTGGGGTTTAACGTGGCCTCCACCAACCACGACATGTCGCTAATATCTCCGCTTACCAATCGAAACCAGTCAGGCCCTTTCTATTAAATGTTTTTGTTACTTTTCCCAAAAGACATTTTCCAGTCATTGAGCATTCTATCACCAACTTGCCCACGAGAAACACACTTCATAATAGGGTATTTCTTAACCTCTCTTGTAATATCTTCAGGTGTCTTATCTTTTAAAATCGCTATGATATTATTGAAATTATTTGGCATCTTATATCTCATTATTTATTATTCTTCACTCCAATTCTCCAATCCTTTTTCAAAAATTTTCCTAAAAACATATACTCCCATTTGCTTATTGTCAAAACCTTCTGTTTCTGGGGCATCTATGATTTCAATAAATGCCCTTTTGATGGCGTCTATTTGTTTTACATCAGATAACTCTACTCTTTCGCACAGAATTGTCAAGTATTTAAATTCTAGTGGTTCGTCATATCTAATAGCATCTATAATTGCATCCATTTTTTCTGCGTTAATTTCTAGATATGCACTATCTTTTCCAAGTTCAACACTCATATTATTTTCCCTTATTTGTCTCTACTGTTTCCAACATGTGAAGAACTAATTCTCTGATGTTATTGGTATGTTCATTCGTCTTGACATACCATATTGTATCCTTGATAATCTCTTTCAATTTGTTGTTTTCAGCCGTCAATTTCCGGAGAGAATCATTAGCCACTAGTAATGTGGGACATTCTATTTGCATTATTTGCCTCAATAATCCAAGTTAATTCTCACTTCTTAGTTATTTCATCTAACTTGCAGGAATTATAAATGACAATATAAAGTATAATCAAATGCGTATAAGACGAATTGTTAAATACACTTGGAAAAAAGTAATGAGTAATATCACCCATAATAAGCATTGTCATAACAATAATTAAAGTTTTTAAAATAATATTCATAATTAATCCACTTTCATTAATTCTTTAACCATATTCCACTTGTCATTTATAATTCCTGTCTTAAGTATCTTACCGACCATATCGTTGTAGCAACCAGAGCAGATGTGGTATTTTAAACACAATCTTCCCACTGGTGGACCCCACAATACTGCTCCTGGTTTAGAATATTTTTTACCACAAATATCACATTTCATTATCATTTTGCTTATTTTATTTTATTTAGCGAAATTAATTTTGGATTTTGTTTGAGATAAATAACCCAGCAACTAGGGCAAATTTGATTTTTAGAACGCAACCATAGTTTATAATATAAAATGCTTGGTAATGATGCCGTTTTATTATATTGTCTTCCACAAGTTTTGCATTTAACCGATTCCATATTACTTCTCCAAAACTTCAACACCAACAATATCTAAACTCATCCCCCATTTTTCTTCATAGCTTTGAGGAAACTTAAAATAAACATTTACCTTTCTACTATCGCAATTTATAATTTCTTTGTCAAATGTTTTAAATTTATAATTAATTCCATCTACCTTAAAGATAGATAAAGTCCAATTTGCATTTTCTTTTTTATCAACCAAAGACATCTTAACATCTGACAACTTAAAAACTGGCTCTGGATTGTTAATATTACAATATGGATATAATTTTTTAACTAGTTCGTATGTTTCATTATTCACACTAGACATCTTCAAAACAACATCATAAAATATCTTCTTGTCGCAATTTTTCTTTTCCTCTGTTAAAACCTTTTGACAAGCATTATTAAACATTTTTACTGATTTGTCAAGATAATTCTTTTTAATGGAAACTCCAGCTGCAGCTTCATGCCCACCATATTTAATAAACATATCCTTGCACTGATCTAATATTTTAATTAAACTAAGCCCCTCAATAGACCTTCCACTTCCCTTCCACACTCCTTTGTCCCTACCAATTACAACAGTAGGTTTATGTAACTTATCTACTATTTTAGAAGCAACTATACCAACCACACCTATATTCCATTTTGGACTAACCAACAATATTCCATAAGACATTTCTTTTTCATCCACCATTTCCATAGCTTCTTCTAATATATCACCCTGTATTTTTTGTCTCTGTTGGTTGGTAATTTCTATACTTTGCATTATATCTTCTATTTCATCCTTGTCTTTAGAAACCAACAAATCAAAAGCTTCTTGAGGCGAGCCCAACCTTCCAACAGCATTAAGCCTAGGAACTAACCTGAACCCCACTTGTTGCTGAGTAATAGTGATATTCCGAAGCTTACAAAATTTTACTAATGTCGCCAATCCTTCTGATGAAAGATTTTTAAAAAAACTTAACCCATTTTTAACAATAATCCTATTATCGTCAATAATAGGAGAAACATCTGCTATTGTTCCTATTGCCGCCAAAGACAATAATTCTTTTAGATTGGCTTGGGTTAAGACCATATGATTATTAAATAAATCTAAAGCTATTAAATAAACCAAACCGCAGGTACACATTTCTTGGGCATTGCTCAATCGCCAATTTATAATAAAATTTGCTGATTTAGAAAAGGAATCTTCTTTAATAGAATGGTGGTCTATAACAACTATTTTATTAATATTATGATGTGATCTCAATTCTTGTATTTCTTTTTCAGATGATGAACCGCAATCTAATATAAACAAAACATCAGGAACTTTATTTATGATTGTAAACCCCAAAAATGCACCCAATGTTTTTTCATTTAATCCATAACCGTGTTCAAATCTAGACGGAAGAAAGACGTTACATTCTATATTCATTATTTCACAAAGTCTTTTTATCATATAGGAAGACACAATGCCGTCTCCATCGTAGTCTCCCGATACTGCTGCCGTTTTTCCATTTTTGCCCATATCTATTATTAAATCAGAAACATCTTTAATATTTTTGACTAATTTAATATTTTTAAGGCAAAGATAAGCATCATTTGGTGGATTAAGAAAGTGGTCAACATCTTCTATTTTTCTTTGAGACAGTAACCTTGCCAATAATGGTTTTTTACTACTAATTGATTTTTCTATTTTTTGGTCGTGTGGTCTAATGCAATACATAGTTCACTCCTTGTTTTTTTCCTTTTCTTCAACAAACATTATACTTGTTTTTATCAAATCAACTAACAACGGCAACTCAAGATTCGGAACGGTTGGAAAAGTTAGAGCATTTATAGAGTTTGGGTCTACGGAAATTGGTATTTTTAACAGAAAAGAAAGCATTACTCCGTCTGCAGGAAAAAGAAACAATTTAGATATATCATTAATCGTTTTTGTTTTTTTGTTTCTGATAACTAAATTCATTAACGGAACCTGCAACTTGCCAGAATACATTAAATTAACACAATCTAAGGAAAGATTTCTTTTATTTACTAATTGGATTAAATAAGAATAAATGCCACAATGTTCCAAACCTAATTTGTTTTGAAACACACTATCCATTGTCATAAACTTTATTTCGTCTATTAGTGACGGAAAAAACTTTGTCTTATTTTGATTAATAAATAGTGTAAAAAACGAGTGGTGCGTGCGAAAAGCGTCAAAAAAATAAAAAAGATTATTTAAGTCACTATTTAATAAATTATTTTTTTTCATCTTGCAATTATACCATTTTTTGTGGAAATATGGAAATAAAACAAGGAATAAAAAATTGTTAAAATTGTATTAACTAAAAATCAGCGGAACAAATTGGGCAAAAAGCACAATCCATAGCAACATTAGACCAAAATAAGTGGGAAAAAGAACTCATGGGTATTCTGAGCAAGTAGCTAACGAACTATTTGACACTCCCACGACTAAAGATCCTGGGCTTTCCCGCTCACATCCCGTAAAAACATTAATCAAATTGTTCCAGAATCTGTAGAAGGAATGCCGTATGCAAGGCGGTGGGTTTTAGAAGAATCTATAAAAATACTTCAAGAAAGAGTATAGAATCACAAAGGTTGAGTAGAAGTGGCTTTCTTGCCCCACCAGACAGGCTGTGGTCTCGTATAATCAGAGTTAATGGGTACAACCCACAACTCCTTACCGTTGTCCTCCCAGTGGTCAGCACTAAACCTATAACGGTCTTTTTTTATTTTCTCTTGCTCTTTTTTTTCTTTTTCTGTCATATAATATCCAATGTGTCTTTAGTCCTATTAGCTATAAAACCTATTTTAGAGTTGTACTTTACCGCCGAAAACCTATAAGCGTTTTTTATTATTTCCTGGTACGCTGGGTCAAAATCGGTGATTTCCTTTGTATGATCAAGAAAAACGGCATTAACATCGTCCCATAGTTTAATTTTGCCTGAATCATTGTTACTAGGATCTGCGGGGTCATTTGGAGAAATGGGGTTTGTCATATTTGTTTAACACTCCGATAATTGTTTCTCTGTCTTCTTTGTTTATATTTATCGGAATTTCATAGAATACCCTTGCTATAAAATTAGAATTATTAAAACCCTTTTCAGGTATGTGATATAATTCACCATTTTTCTTACTTGAATCTAACTTTATTTCAACACTTTCTTTATCACCAAGAATATTATGTGCTATAGCATCTTCCCTTAAAATGTTAATCATTGGAATAGTTAATAAACATATTATTGAACCATCTTGTTGAACCAAATGATTATTTTCCTCGATAGGGTAATCTATTTGAATATATAAATCTCCTTCTATGCCCTTTAAGTCTGTATTTCCTACCTTATTAAATTTTAATGTAGTTAATTTCCATGTTTTCTTTGGTATGTCAAAAGATAAGTCTTTGTTTTCACTTGTTGTAACAATTTTATTATTCTCTTGTTTATAAATCTTTCTTTGGTATCTAATTCTTTTTTTGCAACCGCAATAAGCTTCCCTTAAGGAAATATTAATACCAATTTTAATATCTTTTTGTATAAATTGTTGATTAAAATTAGTACGCCAATTCCCATTTTGCTTGCCAAAATTAACAGTAAAACCACCAAAATTTATTCCGTTTCCATCTGGGGTGGGTTGCCCAAAGTTACTAAAGAAACCATTTCCAAAAGGCGATGGGTTATCATATCTTTTTCGCTTAGATTCGTCTGATAAAACTTCATATGCTTCATTTATTTCCTTAATTTTATCTTCCTGTTCTTTGTTGCCAGAATTTCTATCAGGATGGTGTTTGAGTGCTTTTTTTCTGTAGGCTTTTTTAATTTCGTCTTTGGTCGCTTGTTTATCTACCCCAAGCATTTTATAATAATCTTTGGTTCTTTGACGCATAATAATATTTAACTCCTAGCTATAACACTGTCATCTTTTGAAAATAAATCTATGGTTTTAACATTTCCTTTGTTTGTCACAATATAATCAGAAATAATATTAGATATATAACTCTTCATCACCACGTCCTCTATTGGATTTGCGTTAATACCGTGCATTTTTTGGGCTTCCTTTAAAATAATCGGAATAATGTTTTTACTATATGTTAAACATATTTTTTTCTGTTTTTGAATTTTGTCAATAAGTCTGGAAAACATTATTTCTACAATGGCATATTTTTCCTTTTCTGTAAAATTACTAAAAATAGTAACAGCATTAACTCTGTTAACAAACTCCGTTCCAAAAGCCTTATTATATATTGAAATAATTTTATCTTTCTTTACTTCTCCATCCTTATTACTAGACCCAAAACCCAACGAACCCCGCATAGACAATTCGCTACCCATATTAGTTGTCATTACTATAATGGCCTGGCGAAAACTAACATTTCTTCCCTTGGAATCTGCTAACACTCCTCTAGAAAGAATTTGCATAAACAATTTTAAAACATTTGGATGAGCCTTATCTATTTCATCTAGTAAAATTAAACAATATGGTCTCCTCAAAACTCTATCAGTAAGTTGGTTTTTTTCACCAAAGCCGACATATCCTGGTGGACTGCCTATTAACTTAGAAATTGTATGGGATTCTGCAAATTCCGTCATATTTATTCTGATAAAAGCATCGTTGTGTAGGAATATTGCAGTAGATATTTTTTCAGCTAAATATGTTTTACCAGTTCCAGACGGACCAGTAAAAATAAAACTGCAAGTTGGAGTATCCATTGAACGAAGACCAATATAAGCATTTTTAATTATTTTACACACAGTCTTTAGAGATTCTTCCTGTCCAATAAATTCTTTTTTTATAGTTTCTTCTAAACTCAAAATCTTATCTGTATACGAATTAATAATAGTGTTATAAGGAATACTTTGCTGTTCCGATATAATCTTAGCTATGTGCTCCCTCTCAATAGTAATGTTAACTTTATTTTCTTTTTTAATATTAGCAAATCTAGCACAAGCATCGTCTATTAAATCTATGGACTTGTCAGGAAAATATTTATCCTTAACATAATTATCAGCCAAGTCAATGGCAGCATCAATAGCGTCGTCACTAATAACACATTGCTGATGATGTTTCTCCATTGAATCTTTAATACCATATAATATTTTTTTAGTGTCTTCTGTCGATGGTTCATTAATAACAACCTTTTGAAACCTTCTTTCCAGAGCACTATCCTTAGAAACAAACTTATAATATTCATCTTCCGTTGTTGCCCCAATACATTTAAAATCCCCTCTTGCTAAGGCAGGCTTTAATATGTTACCTGCGTCTAACGTTCCTATAGCCCCACCTGCTCCAAGAATAGTATGCATTTCGTCAATAAAACACACATACTCCTTTGATTCCTTAAATAGTTGAAGGATATTATTCATCTTCTCTTCAAATTGACCACGGTATTGAGTATCTGCAACAACCGAAGAAAGGTTAAGCATTAATATTTTCTTATTTTTTATAGATTCTGGAACTATACCAGCCACTATTCTTTGAGAAAGTCCTTCTATAATTGCTGTTTTGCCCACGCCAGCGTTTCCAACCAATACGGGATTGTTTTTTCTCTTCCTGCATAAAATAGAAATTATTTGTTCTATTTCAGCTTCCCTACCAATGACGGGGTCTAACTTACCTTCCTTGGCACTTTGGGTTAAATCAATAAAGAACATATCTAAAATTTCTTTTTTTGTCTTCTTGGAAGTTTGTTTTTTAGAGAACGCTTCGCTTGCAGAAACGTCACATAAATCATCATCGTCATCTTCCATCTGCTCATCTATTACGGCAATCTTTGAAAACGCATTTCTAAAATTGTCCTTATTAATTTTCACAAAGTCATCAAAATATCCAAAAAAACGCAATGAAAACAAGACATGTTGAACACCAAGAACCTTATCTTCAATTTCGTTTTTAACTTTTATAGAATCTTTAATTAGTTTTTTAATATCTGTAGATAATTGAATATTACTATATACAAAAATTGCGTCTGAAGATAAAACTGGTTTATTTTTTTCCAATTTTGTTTTAATTTTAAGCAATAAAATATCTAATTTAATTTTTAATGCTTTTAAAATTTCTGTAGCGGCATTCGGGCCTGACAAAATAATACCAATCATTAAAATGTCTGGAGTTATTTCCTTACAGCCCAAACCAACCGCAACCGATTTTGAGAAAACAAAACTTCTCAAAAGGTCAGTATCAAATTTTTCGTAAATTTCATTGCTCATTTATTTATCCACAAAAATCATCCTTACCATCTTTTTCTTCCTGAAAATTAAGATAGTTAAGAAATTCCTTAACTCGCTTGTTTTCCATTATTTTGTCGTCTTGCGGTATTTCCATAATAAAAGAAAAAGTAGAAATAATAAGATTTTTTTCATCCTCGGTCATATTGGGATACCTAGCAAAAATTATTTGGTCGTCATTTCTCCTACCAAATAACACTCTTCCTTTTCCATCACATATTTGCCACTTGAAAGAATTTTTCATATTTTCCTCCATTAAAGGTCACTTTTTTATTATACTATTTTTCTATTTTTTTTACCAAATCTTTTTTAATAACAGATAACTTATCAATAAAACTGGCTGGATTTATCTTGTATTCCTCATTATTTAACATCTCTAATATCTTTTGCACAACACCACTAATATCCTCAAAAAAATATAATAAAAATATTCTGTTAATTTCTTTTTTAAAAGATTCTAGCATATTGTTTCTTATTTGCTTTTCTATATTATAAAAATCAATAATTTTATCAAAAGCATTAGAAATAATACTTGTTAAAACTCCTTTAATTTCTTGTATTAAAAACTTATCTCCACTATCTTCAGAATTTAATTCTAATTTAGTAACTGGGAAAACCATTATTCTACAACTAATAGAATTGTACAGGTCTTCTTTGCTGGGTAATAAATCAATTATTTTTTTGTTTGTTTCAATAATAAAATTTTCCGTTGGGTTACCTGCGTCTTCATAAAGTGTGTTCCAAACATTATTAATCATATCTTTATTTGCTTCTTTGATAAATTGCTCAAGGGTATTATAAGATGAAATTAAATCCTTTTTGTAATTATCGAAATCTTTGATAAGCTTTTCATTATCTATTTTCCACTGACTAAAGGCTTTTTCTGGAATAAATCTTCCTCTTAATGTTAATAAACCATAGTATGATAATTGCGTATAAAATTGAGAACTAAAAGACCTAAATTTCTTCAAATATTTATCTGGAATGATTTCTGGAAAAAAATAATTTTCTAATGCTATTAAAAGAGTTTTATCACTTATAACAAGTTTACGAGGTTTGAATGTCTTGAAAATAATTTTGACAAAATATCCGTTTGTACCCATTTTATTACCTTATAAACGAAAAAATTTTAGTGCTTTGCTGGATACTTTTTCTATTCCATGAATATCTTCTTTAGATAACATATGATTCATTTCCCTATATGTACTAAACACCCATTCTTTTTTCTTTTCGTCATTATGTTTTTTTAACAATTGAAAACATCTTTTAGAGGCTAAAAAATGTTCAGAATCTAATATTTTTTTAAAATTAATATTGATTTTTGCATTTTTTATTGCCTTAATTATAACATCGTACCCATTCTTAATTTCCAGTTTTCCAACAAGATAAAGGACGGCCTCATGTGGCGAATTAAGACTATTATAATCTATACAAAAATCTATAATTGTCCCACTGCTATTACATCCAAAACAATTATAGAACCAACAACCCGAATCTTCATCTTTATAAACATTAAAAGAAGGCTTAGAATCTTTATGGTTTTTCATCGGGCATAAACAAGAATACCTATCTTTGTTCTTTTTAAGAGTTTTTCCTGTTTCCTTCTCTATAAATTCTGCGAGATTAATTTTTTTAAACTGGTCATACAAAACATTAAGTTGTTGTTTATTAAAGTTAGCCTCATCCATTAGGGGTCTCCAAAGTTAAAGCCAGCGTCACTCTCATTTGGAAGAATTTCTTCTGCTGCTGCTAGACTTTCGGGGGTTAAATCTGTAACAAAACTTGGTTCTGAAACATCAAGAAGGTTTTCTTCTTTTTCTTCTTTTTCTTCTTTAGACTTTTGAAGTGCAATTTTTTTATCTGGCTCGTTTTCTATCTTTTGTACTATGCTTTCATAATCGTCTAAACCAGGAAGGTCAGCCAACCTACCAGAGTTTGTGTCGAAAGAAAGGGTATAACTGTCTAATGATCTATTAAACCTAGCCTTGGTTGATCGTAGGTATATTCTATCCTTTGTTTTTTGGTCTATGGCAACTCCAAAAACATAGTCTGCCGCAGCAACTATTTTCTGAGAGCCACTTACGTCCCCAACACCCACATCACTAACTGCATTAAAGGTATCTTTTGCTTTTTGAAGTTTCTTAACGCTATCCGCCTTAAGTTGCTGGGCAGTTATAACAAGTGTATTCTTTATTTTACCATAAGACTGGAAAACAGAGGAGACATCAGCTAATTCTAAATCTGGTCTATTTGGATAACTCTTATCTCTTCCAACAATGTCTAAATAATCTATAAATAAAACATCAATAGGACCAAAAGATCTTTTTCTCTCAACCATTTCTATTATTTTTCTTGCTGGCGTACCAGAAGCAACCTGTATCCAAGAAAAGTTTTCCATATTTGATAATTCTACCTTACCTTGTTTTAAGGTTTTCATTACATCTTCGTTCAGTCCCTCGTTGCCACTACCGCCTCTTAATATCTTATTTTCATCAACACCAGCATATATACACAACATTCTCTGGGTTGCTCGCATATGTTCAGACTCAATAGTAACATAAACGACATTATGTTGGTTTTTTATAGCCATATTCATTGCGATATTAAACATTACTGTAGTTTTGCCACCGTTAGGCATACCAGTAAAAACAAGATATTTACCAGATAAAAACCCACTAAATCTTTTATCAAGACACTTAAAACCACTCATTAATCCATAATAATTTTCAGGGTGTTTTTGTCTATCTTCTATTTGCTCCCAAACTTCTTTTAAAGAATCATTAAAAGCAATAGTTTGAGCATATTCTTCATTTCCTGTTCCCTTAATAGTTAAAACGTCTTGTATAAACATCTCCACATCTTTAGAATTATTACTTCCTATTTCGAAAATCTTTTCATGGTGCTTGTTTATAATGTCAACAACTTGCCGAGACAGGTTTCTGTTTTTAATGCCATTTTTTAAAGCGAGAAAGTCTTCCGTTGATATATCTAGACTAGATATTTCATCATATAAACTTCTGAAATAAGTTTGTTCTTCTTCGTTTTTGTAAATTTTTATTATTTCATTTCTAAATTGTTCTCTTGTTAGAATAGCCTTATATTGATCAAAATATTTAGCTATAATTTTAAACAATTCAGAAGTATCATTCCACCAAAAAAAAGAATATTGCACTCCAGAACTCAACGCTTCCGAAACTAAATTTTTGTCACGAAACAAAAGATTCATAAAAGACTTTTCTTCCCTTAATGCTGTTTCTTTTGCTTTTGCATTACTTGCCATACACCAAATTGATTCCGCACCACGAATCATTTTGACATTTTTTTCTTTTTTTAAATTCTGTAACATTTATTTTAACCTTACTTTAAAAACACTATTCTTATCTGTCATTTGGATAACACTAGAAAAAAACTTACCAAATTTTTCTGGTGTTGGAAATTTTTCTGCTGGCGTAGTTAATGAAATGATAGTTGGCTTATTAAATCTAACCCTATTAAAAAATGCCGAATCTAACAAGGAAATACAATCATTAGTATCCCTGATTTTGTCTTTTAAGTCCACTTCTCTTACGAATAAACACGGAGTATTAGCTAACTCTTCCGCTAAGTAAAATCTAGATTGGTCAAACGTGGAAAGTTTTGTTATTATTTCCGACATTCTATAACTAACTATTGCTTTTTCAAATAAAGAAGCGTTATAAACTAAAAATCTAAACATACAAATTTCAATAAAAAATTCTCTAAAATCTGCCGCATTCGAGAGTGAATAATTTTTCTTATTTTCTTCTTTTGGTTCTGTCGTTTCTATTAAAAGCACAATACCTTTATTAGACCAATTTGGTTTTGCTTTATAGATAAATTTAGCAATGTCCGAAGAAGTTATTTCTTTTACCTCATAATATGCTTGATTTAAAAACTCTTCTATTTTACTAAAAGGAACGGCTATAGCTTTGTCTCTTATGCCGTACTCATCCTGAGCCATACGAAGCAGCCTATTGAGTTCTTTTTGCTTAACTAAAGAACTATTATTTTGTTCCCATAGTGTCATATATTTTCCTAAAAAATTCTTCCGCAATAATTTTTTCCAACCCTATTAAAATATTATTGTTTTGATAATAAGTAAAATTACATTTTCCAAGCTTCCAAAATTTACTATATTTTTCAATCCAATTTGTTAATATTGTATTTTTAGTATTTGTAAAGTCACATAAAAATTTGCAGGTTGAGTTAAATATACTTACTATTACGGATTCGTTATCTGTTTGTTCTCCGATTTTTCTAAACACGGAATCTATTTTTGTAACCACGTTATAACTCTCGCCAAACTTACTTTGTAAATAATTAGAAACAACAAGCACACCAAAAAATCTTAACGCTTTTAATATGCTTTCGTCACTATAGTCATTATTTAAAATTCTGTCAATTCTAAAAGATATTGAGTTTTCATCCATTATGATATTTTTAGATGGACTAGTAATTAAAACATCCTTTCTTCTGACTTCATTAAACATATCCCAGGTTTTTCGCATAAACTCTATTGATAAAAACCTTGAATCTTTCAGCCTTTTATTGTTTAAATATACTTGTGCATACCATTCCATCCACTCCAAAACAATAGCATCATCATTGCAATCTCTTTTAACTAAATCATCCATTACTAAGCCGGCACTAGACATCTCTCTTGGAATAAAACCTGAACAATAGTTATTAAACACAATTTCTTCGTGATATTTTTTTATAATTTTTTTAAAGGTTGTAACGAAATCTTTTCTGCTCCCTAAAATTTTTCCTGTTAGCCCATTAAAAATCCATCCGTCTTTGTGGCTTCTATATTTCTTTTCCCCGCTGCTGATTTTTATTTTGCGATTTTTCTTCTGTTTTTTTAGAGATTCGTTTTTAGGCTTAATATCTTTTATTGACATACTTTTCATTTTTTTAAGACCTTGTTTTTTATTGGTCGAAAGGTTATCTGCCTTTTTACCATTTAGGTTATGTTTTTCTTTTTTCTTCACGTTATCATTATACTCTTTATTATTATTATTCTTATTATTATTTAAAGAATCTTTATAAGAATAATCTCTTATATCTGTACCAAATGGTGCTGTTTTTTCTAACTCGTTAGTATTTAATACGTTAACTGCATTTTTTTGAATTGAGCTACAAGCGGAATGTCGCTTGTAGCTAGCACTATTTTCGTTAATAGAAATAACTTCTTTTTCATGAGCTACAAGCGTTTTTTCAGTATGACGCTCCTTCGCTTTAGCAAGTCTTACTGACTTATTTAAATCAAGTATTTTGTTAATTAATTCAGGATTTTCTTCATTTATTTTTGAAAAAATATCATCTTTAATACCATAAAATTTATCAAACTTACGAAGCTCGTTTAATAAATATGAGTTTAAATATTCGTATATATTCATTTCTTTTTTTAATTCTTTAAATGGTTTTATAACACTAAAAATATCACAAGACATTTTAGTAATGAATTTTTTATAGACATAATTAGCGAAATGAAGCATAGATTTTTCAATAGTAAAATTTTTATTTATTTGCCTGATTATGCAGCATGTTTTTTTACAAACTTCGTGGTTGCTCCTTATTATTCTAATGGCTGTTGTTGGTAAAATTGGAGTCAAAGGGTCCCATTTTTTCCATTGATAAATTTTTTGTTCCATCGTAAAGAGCCTAATTGTTATATTATACTTTTTAGAATAACAATATCTATATTCATAAATAACATTTAAGTCGATAAGCTCTCTTATTATTTCATTATAATAATAAGATGTCGTTTCTGAATGAAATTTATTACTACAAAAAGACATTATATCATAAGCAGATATTGATTTTTTAGACCATATATCTGAACGAAGATTTTTTTGATAAAAAATATCCTTTTCTACAGATGCTAAAATAAAATTAATAGGCTGTTGTAACCTTTTTGGAAGAACTAATAAACAGAGTTTTACATTTGGGTTTGTTTTTTTAAACCATTTTTTAATCGAAGTACTTTCTTTAAGTTTTTGGATATTTTCTTTAAATGTAATATTGTCTTGCATTATTCTAACCATCGTTGTTGCATTGTGCCGCATTATTTATACAATTATACAATTATATTTTTAATATCATCAAATATATTTTTTGGATTTGATTGTTTAACTACAAATTCCTTTTCTTTTTTTAACAAATTACACACTCTCTTACCGTGCTTTTCTAAAAACTTACATTTATGGCGGAACAAAATAACAATAGCTCTATTCTTATCTGGAAATTTTCTCAAACTTCTACCAACTCGCTGATACACTCTAGTAATTGATTTACCACCACCAGCAACAATGACAGCACCTAGTCTTTTAATATCTAACCCTTCGTCTGCCAACGTAGTTGCTATAGCTGCCTTTATTGTTCCATCTTTTAAGTCCTTAATAGCCTGCTTTCTTTGTTTTTTTGGTTGATTTCCTTTAATAAAGACTAGGTTCGGTTTTATTATTTTTAAGTTTTCTCCGTGAGCATATTGTTGAACTAAAATAAGAGTTGTTATGTTATTTTTCTCAAAATGGTTAGTAAGTTCTATGATTAATTTATTCATAGCCTCATTATTAACTATACTTTGTGAATAAATATTAGAATAACTATTAAACTCTTCCAAACCTGGAGTTTTATCCATATGAACATCAAAAATAAACGGTTTAACTAAAAAATTATGTTTTATTAAATAAGAAGCCGAAATAGAAACTAGTTTTTTTCCAAATAAAGCCTGTATCATCATTTCTTGTCCGTCTTCCCTATATGGCGTAGCTGAACCTCCATATTTCCAATAAGCTTGTTTAGCAAATCTTAGAACTTCCTTAGTGGTTTTTGCACTAGAATGGTGGCACTCATCAAAATAAATTCCTTTACATTCTTTAATAAGATTTTGTATTTCTAACCCCTTATTTGTTTTTTTAATAGTGTCATCATCCCAGTTATCTTCTTCATCATATTTATATTCTTTAATTTTAAATTTTTTATCGTTCAAATGGATAGCACGAATGGCAGTTTGAACAGTAATCACATTAATTCCTTGTATATCTACCACACCGTCTCCAATTTTACCTATTGGAACGTTTAAGTAATCAGATAAAACTTCTTGGGCTTGATCTAACAAATCAGTGGAAAGAACAATGAATAAAAAAGGGGTGGTTTTTATTTTACTGATGAGATTCGTTACAATCCAGGTTTTTCCCGCACCTGTTGCAGCCTCTATAATGCCCCTAGAAGCCTTGTAGCAGATATCTACTGTCCAGTCTTGGTAAGGTCTGTCTTCAGCGTCTTTAAGAGGTTTTAGAGCCAACTGAGGGCAATTTTGAGGGGGTTTAATTCTATTATCTTCTATACCATAGGCTATATTATTAATTTTAAGTATTTTTATTACTTCTGAAGCCATTCCAGTATAAAATGTGCAACCCTTATCACCGTTCCAAAAAAGCTTAACTTTACCATCCCATTCTTTTTTCGGGTGGTAATTTAGACCCATTTTAGCGTTCATACTTTTTACAATAAAATAGGCATTTTGAAGGGAATAAGAGAGTTGATCATTTAATTGGTCTATAACAGTATTTGGAAATCTATCTCCAATAATTTTAGAGTAAATATTATCTATAATAATGGTATTCATCTTTAGAACGAAATAAATAAAATACTAAAAATAATTATTCAGTAGTGGTACTACTTAACACCATAATTTCTTTACATTTGGGGCATTTTTTGTTTTTTAGCTCCTTATGAGAAATACAAGTGTTATTACAAGCTGGGCAAGTGTATATATAACTAAATATAATTACATCACTTATTTTACTGTGTTTTTTTATCGCCATTTTGCTCTCCTTTAATAATATCTTTGACTAAATTATTTTTACTACCAGACATTAAATATCCTGGTTCCATTTTTGGATTTAAATTATCATTTGTTAATAAATCAATTAAACCTTTTATATTTTTACAACCGTTTATTATATGAAGGTCATAACTATAATTACAATGTTGGCAACAAACCTCTATAACGACATTACCTATGTGTTGGGCATTTAATTTTAATCCAACGGATCTTAAGGATAAATAACCCAAAGGTTTTTCACATTTTGAGCAATTTTGTTTTAAAATCCATTTAGGTAAATTAAAGCTACTTATTAGTTTTTCGTGTGGTATAGTTACATCTTTAAAATTTATATTTTTATTACACATAATCTTTGTTTTCCAAAGCAGATATTAGAATTTTCTTTTTTTCGTTTTTAAACAGATCGTGTAAACTTTTAATATCATTAAGTGCATCAATTTGCTCGCCCTTGCGCATTCTTAATAAAGCTCTAGCCATTCTTTTTCTTTTTTCAGAATCCTTAATTAACTCAATAGTTTGAACAGCTTGTCTATAGGCAGAAACAATATTTCCACTTCTTAATAAAATATCAATAGAAACAACATTTTTTATAGTGTTATCTAAATCTTCAATTATATCTAATGTATGTTGTATAATTACAGGATTCATAATAATATTAATAAACACGTCTGGTTTTAATTTCAAAATATATTATACAATATATTTTTATATTTAATAATTATTTTATTTTTTTTCTTAGCCGCATAACTCTTTCTTCTTGTGTTTCATTCTCTAGCTCGTCTAATACTTGTTTTTTTTGATCTTCTTTAGTTTCTTGTTCATAAAACATTTCTAATCTTTTACTAGCTTCTTCAACAAATTCATCATATTTTTTTGCTATAACCAAGTTTTTATTATTTGGTATTTGTTCGCCCAAAAATCTCTGAATTATTTGGTCTTTAGATAACCCACTATCAGCTAAAATCATAGATTGTGTAATATGAGATTCCCTTTCATCAGGATCATTAAGATATTTCAACATTTTAACTATATCCCCACCTGGCATTTCATATTTTGGTTCAGGGATACCTACCCTTCTATTAATATCGTGTTGGTATTCGTGAATAATAGCGTCATATTGATCAGCAACAGATGGGCTTGTAAGGGTGTCTATAAGTATGTTACGTGGGAAAAATTTCATATCTTGTAATACTCCAGGTATTACATCGACAGATCCGTCTGGCCTTGTTTTACCGCCAGGGGGGATATACCCACCTTTCATTCCTTTCTCAATCAATCCAAGCGGACCAACATAAACAGTTAAATCTTCAAAATCAACCTGTTTGCCAGTTATTTTTTGGGTTCTTTTACAGTTGGTTTTTATTTTTTCAGCAGCTTGGTAAAAATCACTTATTTTCCTTTTCTTAAAGTCAAATTTACATAAGCGTTGGGGTAAATGAACTATTTGTTCAAAATCAAACTTCTTTTTTTCGTCAAAACTAAGGTTTTTTTTAACATCACCAATCATTAATTTGGCAGAATTTATAATTTTTTTATCATCCTTGATATTTTTTGTGGATCTAAATAATGTATTTTCAGTTAAATAAGATACGATAGTTACATTGTCCGTAGATAATATTTGCTTACAAACATCTTCCTTAATATACAATTTACTTCTCAACGTAACTAAATCTTCTTGCGGGTCATATCCCACTACCTGAAGAAGTAAACCAGCATTAGGTTCGTCAACCTTAAACGGAAAAGTTTTACTTCTTTTAACAATGTAATAATAATAGTTTTTTAGTGGATTTGGGTATCCTTTTTTTTCTATTTCCTTACAAGCAGCGTCTATAATGTGTCCGACACCACCCACTCCTAACAAGTCTTTACACTTTGTTACAGATTTAGGATTAATCATTAATTTACACATATCCTCAACTGACCATCCTAACGAAAGTAAATACTCTGTTCTATTAATTTCAAAATTTATTGAAGATTCTATTTTGTTAATTTTTTCGGTTGGGTAGCCATTTTCTGTAAAATATTCCTTTTGTTCATCACTAAAAATTTTTAGTCTTATTATTGATTTTTTTGACTCAATATATTTATTATAATTTTCCACCACTAACCTTTCCTTTTCTGCTCCAGATATTTGTGCCCCACGGGAAGTATTAATTAGTATAAAAGGGCCTTTTAAGGTATATAATATTTGGTCGTTATTACCAATAGTTTTTATAAAAGCAATAACTCTTTTGCTTTCTGGCTCAAAAAAAGATTCCTCCTTTTGATTAACACCTAAATACGAAGCGGTTTTTGGCATGTCGCTCAAATTAGCTTCTACCACTAGAAGTTCTGGGTTAAACGGAACCTTGTTTGATATCTCTTTTCCATATTCGTTATGACCATAAATGTTTTTCTTAATATAAGAAGCGGCAGAAAAGAAATTACCAACTTTGCGTATTCTGAATGTTTGATTAGGATTACCAGCAACTTCCCCCCCAATATTCAGTGCAGACACAGACGAGTTGAAAAAAGAAATAGCCATCTTTATTTGTTCAAGGATGCCGTTTTTTCTAATTTCACTAAGTTCTTTAACGGAATTAAATTCTGGAAAATACAATTTATTCGAAGACATATCATAGCAAACATGTATTATTTTGCCATTAAACGATGGAAGTTTTTGCTCAATATTTTGCTTATTTAATTGATTCCTAAACGTTTCAGAACTAACAAAAAAGTTATAAGGAGAAATATCTGGTTCCTGTCCTTCACCATAATCCAACACAAAATAATTAGCAATATGATTAATTTGTTTTTTAAATTGGGATAATTTTATTAATTTCACAATACATTATGGTTCTTATAAAAAATAGAAAATACCTATTAGTAAGCAATCAATCAAAATTATAATTAATAGACGCTTTATAGAGTGGTATTTGCCACACAGAAGGATTCTGTGGAGTATATACTTTATTATTAATACTAAATTTATATTTACGTATACTAATTAAGGAAATAAAATGCTGCCCCTCAAAAACATTACAATAACCAAAACCGTGCATCCATCTTGTAACTGATGTTTCGTTGTATTCTTGGTTCATTTTTCCACTCAAACCTACAGAATAACAACCAAATCTCATAGAAGGATAATGAATATCTCCAAGTATTGTATTATCTCCAATGCCTTGAGAAATTTTTTCTAATTTACTTCCACCCCTTGCTCCATACATCTTCATATCGCCGTGAATAAACTTTAGTTTACCAAGTCTTAGTATTTCTTTATGTTTGGTTAATTTTATTCCTATAGATTCAAGATTGGTTAAAAACGAAAATTCTAGCAAGTCTTTGAGTTGTGGAAGTTTAGCAACAAAGTCTTTTGCGAACCTTTCATGATTTCCAAAAAGTAAATGAAAATCATTTGCCCACTTTCTCATTCTTTTCAAGACGTAATAAACCCCAGCATATTCGTCTAAAACACTTCCACTTCTTGCCCATCCATTTTTTTCCATTTCGTGATGGTTTAAAGCTCTATTATCAGATATATCGCCTATATTTACTGCTATATTAGGTTTATAATCTTTACAAAATTGTTCCTGTAAAGATAGAACATTTTCGTCATGAGACCTAACATGAGCGTCTCCATTAAAAAATATTTTTTCTTGAGGATCAAAAATTCCATTTTCCGTTATAATTTTGTCATAATAAGAAGTGGTGTACCCTTTAGAAGTCTTACGTATTTTACAGGGAATTATATCAAAATTATTATTTTCATCCACATGAACAACCAGCACTCCCTGTTCCCAAAATATATATCTGTGTCTCATTCTTCTATATTTACTAAACCCATCTGAGTAAGCCAATTTTACTTGTACATTTTCGCTTTCCCAGTTAATTTGTTTAATAGTTCTTACAATATGGGGTTCACATAGACATCCTGGGCTTACAAGTTGTGATGGCTCTCCCTCAACACTTGTTCTTGTATCTAGTTCGTGTCTGTGTAAATTTAATACTGTTGTGTTTGGAAATACTTGTTTTTTAATTGACCCTATATATGTATTAGTATAATCACTGATCTCATCTTGATTACAAACAGACAAATTACCTAAAAATATTTCATTTCTGACTATGTTATATTTATATTCAAGCGAACTTAGGGTTTGCAATTCTTCTCTTTTAGCTAAAAGAATTAAGTTTTTAACATCTTCCCAACAGTAACTAGTTTCATTATCGTCATCCAACATATGCCCAATATGTATTATGTTTTTTGCTTTCAAAAAAGAACTTAAATTTTTAACCATATTAATAATGTGTTTTCGGGTGTGTTTCCCATGACTGTCCCCAACTATAATATAGGTTCCCTTTCCTAAACTCATTTGAGAATCATAACACAGCCCCATTTGTTGAAGTAATTGTTTTGCAATTTCCTTTATATCTCTAAATGGTATAGGAAGTTCATTTTCTTTTAAATTGTTTTTACCAAGAAAGTAAGCCTTACTCATTTCTTCTAATTTATCAACATTGTGACGAGACAAATTAACCATATGAGCAGCTAATGCATTGGCAGATTCATTAGCAATTATTTGTTTTCCCTTTTTTTTGTGTTCTATAGCTTCGTTTATTAATTTCGTATTGCCTTCATTCCAATCGTGGCGAAGAAATTTTGTTTCGCACGAACCAGGTGTCCTTCCTAACCTTGATGCTATTTTTTCATAGGGCATTTTTGCCTCTGTCCTCAAGGAATAGAGCATAACTAGTTGTTCTTTAGTCCATTCTTTTTGAGGTAGGATAGCAGATTCTGAATTTATATTAAATAATTTCCAGTCAGTTCTTCTATATCTATTTCTGCAAGAGCTTCCTGTTTTTTTAAGTGCCTTTGCAATACTAGACCAAGCCATATTTTTGTTTTTTCTAAGGTCGTATAGACTATATAGTTCTTTTTTTAACCACATAATTATTACTCCTAATTAATTACTACATTGTATTACTTGTTATATTATACAAAAAAAACACAAATTTACAAAGCATAATAATATATTTCTGTTATTGTTGAACTTGGGAAATTTTGGTACGTAACCATAAATCCGTCGGTAGTATAAGAAGAAACATAAAGTTTAACAGGATTGCTTATTGTTTCGAAAATTGTGGATTCCTGTAAGAGAGAAGTTGGGGTGTAATATATTTTGCACAAAACCCTAAAACCCCCAGTTGAACTAGCACTAGAAACTGATGAACTCAAAGAACTAGACTCGCTTGATAACGACGATAGAGATAAGCTCGACAAAGAACTACTTGAACTAGATGTGCTTGAGCTAGACAAAGAAGAGTTTAAAGAAGTGCTAGATGAAGAACTTGAATTTAGCGAACTGGTTGACGAAGAACTTGAATCTAGTGAAGATGTGGTGCTTAAGGAACTTTTACTAGAACTTGAAAAGGATGATAAGGAAGATTGTGTTGAAAAAGACGAAGAAGACCTTGAAGATCTTGATGTTGTAGATGTAGAAGAAAAACGAACTGTAGAAGAAGACGAACTAACGGAAGAAACTGAAGAACTCGATCCGCTAGAAGAACTTTGACTAGACAGAGACGATATAGAACTTGTTTCGCTTGATATGCTAGAATTAATACTTGATAAACTACTAGACGAAACCGAACTGCTCGACGGAACCGATCTAGAACTTAAACTCGACAAACTTGAAGAAGTAGAAAGCGTACTGGAACTACTATTAATGGATGAAACCGAACTCAATGAACTCAAAGAGCTAAACGAAGAAGAAGACGAAGATGCAGAAGATAAGCTAGATGTGGAAGACGATGATAT
>Ga0222628_1000313_pt1 | contig 22391 bp, 42 predicted proteins | sample AntAcemetageno95_FD_179860 | JGI IMG/M metagenome (GOLD analysis project Ga0222628, IMG submission 179860) | Saline water microbial communities from Ace Lake, Antarctica - #95 | ecosystem: Environmental > Aquatic > Non-marine Saline and Alkaline > Saline | place: Antarctica: Ace Lake | collected...
TGTATTTTAAATCAAAAAAGTATGAAAAAAAATAAACAATTTGAACGAGAACAAAAACTTGAAAAAATAATTGAATTTTTAAATTGGGAAAAACGTGGACCAGCTGAAAAACATATCACTTGGCAACAATGGAGTTATATCAAATTTTTAAGAATAAAAAATAAAAAAAAACAACAAGAAAAATTGAATATTCAAGAAGAATTGAAAAATCAAAGACATTATAATGCAAGAATAAAAGATGAAATTTATGAACTACAACAACAAGAATATATCAATAAAAAAATCAAAAAAATATATTTTGGAAAAAAAGATAAAAGAAATGGTAGAAAACACAAAATAAATAGATAATATGGATAAAAATACATTTGAATCATCAGAAAAATATAATATATTAAAATATATTACTGAACAAGTTACTAAAATTACTAATAAAAGACATAAAGCATTCTTAACAAATTTTTTTAATGACTTCAATATTCTATGCAATAAATTAGAAAATATTGAAGATGATAAACTATTTTTATATTTGAAAAAATTAATTAAAGATGATTATGAAATTAGAATTAAATCTCTTCATTGGAAATATGGAAAAACATTATTGACATATATTCAAAATTATATATTCACAAAATTAAAACTATTAAAGAATAAGAAAATATAATAAGAATATGATTTATTATAAAACTGAAGAAGAAATTAAATTATTAAAAGAAAGTTCTTTACTTGTTGGAAAAACTTTAGCCGAAGTTGCTAAATTACTAAAACCTGGAGTTGAAACAATAAAATTGGATAGAATTGCTGAAGAATTTATTAAAGATAATCATGCCATTCCCGGATTTAAAGGATATAATGGCTTTCCTGCAACTCTTTGTATTTCTATTAATGAACAAGTGGTTCATGGAATACCAAGTGATAGAATACTAAAAGATGGTGATATTGTTTCAATTGATTGTGGTGTCATAAAAAATAATTTTTATGGTGATTCTGCTTACACTTTTCCCATTGGAAATGTTAAAAAAGAAATTCTTGATTTATTAAAAACTACGAAAGAATCTCTTTATAAAGGAATAGAAATGGCGGTTCATGGTAAACGATTAGGAGATATTGGTTATGCAATTCAAAATCATGTTGAAAAAAGAAAATATTCAGTAGTTCGTGATCTTGTTGGACATGGTATTGGTAGAAATCTTCACGAAAAACCAGAAGTATTTAATTATGGTAGAAGAGGAACTGGAAAATTTTTACAAAGTGGATTAGTTATTTGTATTGAACCAATGATTAATCTTGGAATAAAAAATATTGTTCGAGAAAATGATGGATGGACAATTAGAACAACAGATAATAAACCATCTGCACATTTTGAACATGAAATTGTTGTCAGAAAAAATAAAGCGGAAATATTATCAAGTTTTAAATATATCGAAAAAGTTTTAAATTTAATATAAAACTCAATAGTCAAAATTAATATATAAAAGATATATAGTTAAAAAATTTAATAAATAAAAACAAAAACAAAAACAAAAACAAAAAATATGAAAAATATAAAAAAAATATTATTCTTCTTAGGACTATTATTTATCTTATTACCTGGAAATGTTCAGGCTACTCATTATATGGGTGGTGAAATTACTTGGGCATGTACCAGTAATGGTAATTTCAAATTTACTATGAAAGCATATCGTGAATGTTATTCAAGTTGGGGTGGTGCAGCTCAATATGGAGTCAATCAAACTCTTCATACCACAGCTCCAGGATTTTCACAATTTACATTAAAAAGATTAGTTGGATGGCCAATTGATATTTCACCACAATGTAATAATAATCCGAGTTTTCCTCATATAACATGTACAGGAATGACCCCATCTCCAAATATGGGAGCAGTTCAAGAACATATTTTTACTTCTGATTATTCATATCCAAATGGAGTCCCATTAACTGGGGTTCCACCTGCAAGTGGTTGGAGTTTTTATTGGGGTTCTTGTTGTAGAAACCCAAGTACAAATATTATAAATTCTGGTAGCAAAAGTTGGCGATTAAGGGCATATATGTTTCCTTATAACAATCAAAACGTAAGCACATGTTTCGACAATTCACCAACATTTGCTGAAATACCAAGAACTGTTATTTGTTCCGGATATCCATTTACCTATAATCACCTTGCTTGGGACATTGAACTCGATTCCTTAAAATATGAATGGGGACAACCATTATTATCAACTGGTTCCCCTATTGTTTCTTATTATGCTGGATATGCCTATAATAATCCTTTACCCGGTCCTACTTTTAATGCTAACAATGTTGCAGCAACTATGAATCAATTTACTGGAGTAATCTCCTTTACTTCATACACCAACGGTGCTTTTGTTACTTCTACAAAAGTAACTGCATACAAATGCGGTATTAAAGTAGCAGAAATATGGAGAGATATGCAAATTGTCCTTTTAACATGCGGTACTAATACACCTCCAAGTGTAACTCCGCCATTTCAAAATTCTGTTTTGCAATATACTTTATTTACTGATACCGTCTATGCCGGAGATTTTGTAACTTTCTCTATTTCGGGTACCGATTTTGAATTCCTTACTAACGGTAGTCCACAAACTATCGAATTACAGGCAACAGGTGGACAATTTGGAAGTGTTATTGCAGGAAATCCAGCAACAATGAGCACAACAACAGGTTGCTTAAATTCACCTTGTGCTATTTTAACACCTGCTCCTAATCCTCCAACTCAACCTCTTAGCGGAACATTCGGTTTGCAAACTACTTTCAGTTGGCAAACTGATTGTAGTCACCTATCTACAAATATGGGATGTGGAACAACTTCTAATGTTTACAACTTCCTTTTTAAAGTTTTTGATGACTATTGCCCTGCACCTGCTATTAATATGGCAACTATTACCATTGTGGTTTTAACACAACCAACTTTACCTGCTCCTACTGTACACTGCATTAAAGTTCATGGAAATGGTGATGTTACTCTTACTTGGGTAGCTCCTCTTGACACTATGAACACTTTTAACAGCTATCATATTTATACTTCAACAAATCCTGCAGGTCCTTTTACTATACTTGACAGTATTTTTACTTATGCTCAAACAACATACACCCACGTTGGTGCTGGTGCTCAAGCTCAAAAAATTTATTATTACTTAAAAACTCGTTCAGGGTGTTTTGGCGATTCTTATTCTCCTGCTGGAGATACCTATTCTACAATGCTTATGAATGTCGTTAATCCGGGAGCAGCTCTTGGTATTGCTGAATTAGATTGGAATTCTATTATTTATCCTAATCTGCCTTCTGCATCCGGCATTTATAAAGTTTACAGAGAATATCCTACTGGTAACTGGGATTTTATTGGAAGTACACCAGATACTTTTTATGTTGATACTGTTACTTTATGTTACCAAATTTTGAATTACAGAGCTGAGATGGAAGACACTCTCGGATTTGATAGTCTTGGATTACCGTATTTCTGCACTTCTGTTTCATCTATTGATGGTGATACTTTTGAAGATAAAACTGCTCCGGCAATTCCTCAAATTGACACTGTTACTGTTGACCCCTTAATTAATAAATCTTTTATTGCTTGGAATGTTAATCCTTCTCCTGATACTCAAGGATATATTATTTATCGTTTTATTTTAGGTGCATGGACTCCTATCAACACAGTGTGGGGAAATACAAACACAACTTATACCGATAATAATTCTGACCCTTGCTCTGATTATCAAACTTACAATATCGCTGCTTTTGACAGTTGTAATAATCTTAGCCCTATGGGAATTAAACACAACACTATTAAAGTTGATGCTACAGTTGATAACTGTAAAGATGAAATTACTTTAACTTGGAATCATTATTTAAATATGACTCCGGGATTAGGGGGATATACTATTTCATATAGTGAAAATACTGGTCCTATAATTACATTAACTACTGTGTCTGCTGCAAATAATTCTTATATACATACAGGATTAAACAATGGTTCGGAATATTGCTATTATGTGCAAGCATTTGACAACAACATTGCTAAAACTTCTACTTCATGTGTTAAATGTATTAAGGCTAATAAACCCAGACAACCACAATTTGTTTATTTACGTGTTGCTACTGTTAAAGACAATAATATAAATTCAAGAATAGATGTTCATATTGACACTTCAGGATATGTTTCTGAATATAAAATTTTTAGATCAAAAGACAAAACTGGACCATATAATTTAATTGTATCCCTTCCACCAACTATTAATCCTTTATTATCATATACTGATTTAAATGCTGCTGTTAAAGATATAAGTTATTATTATTATGTTGTTGTTGTTGATAGTTGTTATCTTGAAGTATTAACATCTGATACAGTAAAAACTATTCATTTATCTGTTGTAGCAAAAGATGATTTAACTAATATTTTAACATGGAATGATTATGAAGGTTGGTCCCCTGGAATTTCTGGATTACCAATTAATTATAATATTTATAGACGTGTTGATGGTGTATTTAATCCTACTTTACCTTTAACTACTCTTGGAAGTAATATAAATTATTATGAAGATGATGTTTCTAATAATGTTATTATTCAATCTGCTGGTAGATTTGATTATGTAATTCAATCTATTGAAAATCCAATAGGTAATTTTTATGGATTTACTGATACAAGTCAATCAAATATGGTTCAAGTATTACAAAAACCAAAATTATTTATTCCTAATGCATTTACTCCTGAAGATAATAACAATAGTTTATTTATGCCAATGGGTGTGTATGTAGATGGAGAAGACTATTTATTCCAAATATATAACAGATGGGGTAAAATGATTTTTGAAACTGTGGATATTCATAAAGGATGGAATGGTAATATTGATGATGATAAAAAAGCTCCTCAAGGAGTATATGTGTATTATGTGAAATTTAAAAATTCTTCTGGTAATTTCTTTGAAAAAAGAGGCACTGTTACTTTATTAAGATAAAAGATTGAAAATAAAATTATTTTTTTTATATTTGCAAATTATTAATTAAAAATGGAAAATTTTCAAAATAAAGAATTATTATCTAATTAATTGTGATTAAAATTGGTGATAGTTAATGAATCTGATATTTAAAATTATTTTACATAAAAAATTTTATAAAATAAATATTTTAAAACCAATTCCATTCTTCAAATATTGGTAAATTCCAAGGATTATTTACACCATTATGTGTTTCTGCATCATAATGTTTATTATTATAATAAATCCATATATGTCTTGGAGGGTCAGAATTCATTAAATTTTCATCAGGATATCCATATTCATCTAACATATTTTTAGACCATTCATTATTTCCATATTTTAATATTTTATCATTATATTTTGATATTAAATAATTTTTATTTTTTTCATCAGTTATTATAAATTGTGATGTTGTTAAAGTATCAAAATTATCATTAAATCTATTTTGTATTTCATCAACAAAATCAACACACAAACCATTATTTAGTTCTTTAAGAGTACAATTATTAATAGTTGTAAATTCTTCACCAATTTTTAATATCAATTGTGATAAATTTTCAGAATTATTTTCATTCAAATATTTAATAAATTTTTTAAATTCTTTTTTCATATATCTAAGTCTAAATTTTTTATTTTTTATTTGACCAGATATAAAAATCATTGAATTGTTTCTCATATTTATATTGCAACATTGATGATATAATTTCAATTACATTATCAAAAGTTACTGCATTTTCAAAAGTAAATTTCAATTCTTCTTTATTAATAAATGAACTTGGTTTTAAATCTAATCCAAAAACATTCACATTTGTTGGTAATGTTGTATAAAATTCTCCAATAGAAAAATCAACTATATTTTTTTTAATTTGAATTATATCATTTTTATCAAAAATAACAGAATCAAATGATATTCTATTATTATTTAAAATATCCCCAACCATATCATTTACTTTAAATTGATGTTTATCTTTATCAACTAAATCAATATATTCTACATAAGTATTATAAAATGAAACCAATACTCCTTTAAAAGTATCATTTGTAACTTTATTAACATTATCTAAAATTTCTTCTATTTTTACAATTGGTAATTTTATTTCATTTAGTTTTTCAGAATTATCAAATTTATCAAAATTCCCAAATAATTTTATATTTTCCATTATTTTTTTATTTTTTTTATTTTTACTATTATTTATTTTTTTATTATCTTTTTCTAATGCAATTCTATCAATAATAATAGTATTTAATATAGTTTTTATCAAATGTTGATAATCTAAATCTATATTATCATTTTCTCCTTGAGAATGAATTTTAAATAATTGATATCCCGGATATTTTATATCTATTATTAAATTTTTTAAATTTTTAGGTTTATTAAAATCTCTTCTTGCATCTTTTAAAGTTCTTTTTGTATTTTCAAAATAAGTATCATAATCATCTTTATGTAAAATTTCACTAGCATGTCTAGTTCCAATAGTTCTCCCATCAAGATATTGATCTAATATTATATTAATACCATCAAAAATTTGATTTTCTATTTCTATATTTATATTATGCATATTGATCTTATTTTTTATTATATATTAAAAAATAAAAATTAAAAAAAATAAATGATTCTTATTTTGTGTATCCTTTTTCTTTGAAATATTTTTTTAACTCTTGACAAACTTTAGATATAATTCTTTTATCTGAAAATACTGTGTTTCTTGATGATTCTTTAAATAACTTTGTGTATTTTATTTGCATTATCCCACTTGCACCATAACCACCACCTATTTGACTTGTTCTTGGATCATTTTCCCAAAGACTAATTTCATAACTATAACCTTTAGTTAATATTGGTGAACTAATATTACCATGAACTATGAAAATTTTTGTATCATCATCTAACATTTCTTTATACATAAAATCATCACCATATGTCCTTTTTCTGTAATTTCACCATCACCAATCATATTTAATGATTCTTTTAATTCTTCTCCTGAGATTGATTTTATTTCTCTATTATTATAATCATTAAATGGTTCATATTCATTTCTATATTGTGTTTCTAAATTAAAAAATGATACTAATCTTAATGGAGAACAAATTGCAAAGATTGTTAATAATATGATTAAAGATAAAGAAAAAATAGATGCTTTCTGGAAATAAAATTAATCTTTTAAATTTTTAATTTCTTTGTTTCTGTTAAAATTCTTAATTCATATTTTTTTATTTTTTTAATTCCAAAAATTTTCATCATTTTCATCATCTTTTTTCACCTTTTTTTCTACATTAAAATTATCTTCAAGATATTTATCTTCTTCTATTTTTTGTGATTTTTCTAATTTTTGACCATGTAAATCTTTTAAAAATTCCTTTTTTTCAAAATCTGTTGAGTGACTAATATTAATTCCTTCTTGAATTGTATCTTTTATAGGTTCTATTGTTATAGGTTCTGTTGTTATAATTTCTATATTATCTTGTTGAGCAATTATATCATTACATAATCTCATTATTTCTTCATTTGAATATCCTGCAAAACCTCCAGGGATTAACATAGCTTTTTGACTAATTGTGAAAAGTACTAATGCTTGTTGTGTTGTTATCTTCATATTAATATTTATTTTTTGTTTTAACTATTTAATTTAAAAGAATTAGTGCTAAAAGATTTTCCGAATTATAAATATATTATTTTCATTTGTTTATTTATAATTTATTATTTTTTGTAATTTTAATTCTCTTAATATTTTTTTACTTTCTCCTTTCCATTCATAATATGGTAATGATTCCCCCATTAATATAATATTGATCATTTTGTCCTTGAAATGGGGTATTTTCAAATATAAGTGCAGCACCTGTTAGACAATGTTTTTCTCTATTTTTTAATTTTATTTTAGTTAAATCATAACCAATTTCTATAATATCATAAGTGTTATATTTTTGATTATAATATTCTTGTCTTTCCTTTTCTAAATCATTTAATTTATTTTTTAAATAATCAATATTTATTTGTTCTTCACCAAGATTCATCATAAACTGAAATTGATGTTATATTTCATCACTAATTTCAATTATTTCATCATCATATGGAGAATTAAAATTTTCTATTTTTTCTTCATTTTTAAATATTACATAATCATAATGACTAAAATTAAAAATAAAAATATCCTGTTTATTTATAATTCCCATTTTATATTGGTTGAACAGCATAAATTATATCCCCTCTATTCACAAAAGAATTATCTGGTTCACATAAAATATAACCATCAAATTTTGCTATCATTTTAAATATTTCATTTAATTCAAAATCAAAAAGAGTATATAAAATATCTCCATTATGAAAATTTTCACCATTAAAATAATGATGTTCTAATAATCCTTCTTGATATGTTTTAATTTCAATCATTTCTTTTACATTTGGTATACTTTCATATAATCTAAAATCTATATTTTTTAATAAATTATTAATTAAATATGTTGTTTTTTCTGCTGATTCAAAATCAATTATTTTCATTTTATTAATTTCTAATGTTAATGCAGGTTTTTCTTGTTCAAGACAATATCTTTTTATAGTATTTGCCCCTGAATATCTAAAACCATATTTAACATCAGATTTATCACACCAAGATTTTATTGTATTAGTATATTCATCAATATCAATTAATACAAATTCTGTACAACTTGGAGAACTATGAATATCAATAATAATATCATTTTCAGATATCTTATCTTTTAATAATTTTATTGCATCTTCTTCAGATGTATTAGTTAAAATTCTATTTAAATCTTTTGTTTTATTTTCTATCATTTCTCTATTAGCTTTTTTAATTCCACTAATATTTACACCATTTAATATTGTTAATTTATTTATATATTTAAGATTAAAATTATTATCTTTAATCATTGATGCAATTGTATAAATTGGTGTTATTTCATCACCATGTATTCCAGTAAGAATTAAGACATTCTTACCATTTCTTTTTTCTCCTTCATATATTTTTATTAATGTTTTCATATTTTAATTCTTTTTAATAGTTTTTATTTTTTCTTCTGAATCTTTTAATAAAGTATTATATTGTTCTAATGCTTTATTATATGTCAAATATTTATGTGACCCGTCAAAGAAAACACAAAAATCTTTAGTTTTTGTAATGAATTTGACTTTTTTGACTTTAATGATTTAATATATAATAAAAATAGTCAGTGTTAATCAAAATAAATCTACTATTTTAAAATGTTCTTTGACGTAATGATATGTGGTTCTGAATTAAAAACTTAATTCAGATAAAATCATAAAAGTATATTTCATTCCAATTCATATAATTATAAATTTCTACTATTAATTTTTCAAATACATCAACAACTAATCCATTTCCGGCAATACCATCAATTTCTCTATCGGAAAACCCACCATCAACTAATCTATCAGTGTATTTATCATCAACTCCCATTAATCTCATTCTTTCCTTTGAAGTTAATCTACCATGAATTTCTAAAAAATGATTTTCATTTGGTTTAATTAATGTTGGAGTATTTCCATATATAGAAAAAATTCCCGTTCTGGTAAATCCATTTTGAAAATCACCTTCTTTTATTCCATCATAAACTTTTTTTAATCCAACAGATGATGTATAATTTTTAGATTGTCTTTGTCCTGATTTGAATTGATCTAAAATAACTTTCATTCTTTTAGTTACTTTTCTTTCTACTACATCTTTTTCTAAAAAATCAGAAATTGATTTTGTTGTTAGAGATCCAATTGGAAAATTGAATTTACCTTTATAAAGATCATTTCTAACACAAACAGCAAACCATCTTTCTCTATTTTGAGGAATATTGAAATTACAAGCATTTAATATTTTCCATTCAATTGAATATCCAGAATTCTTAACAGATTCCTCAATTACTTTAATTGTATTCTTTTTATCATGTGTTGTAATTCCTTTTACATTTTCAAATATTAATACTTTTGGTCTGATTTTTTTTGTTAATCTCATAGTATCAAAAAATAATGTTCCTCTTGTTGGATCATTAAATCCTTGTCTTTTTCCTGCATGAGAAAATGATTGACAAGGAAAACTACTAATTATAATATCAATATTTTCATTATTATCTTGTTTTAATTGATTATAATATTCATTTTCATTTACTTTAGTTATATCTCCTAAATTAAGATCTTCACTAACATCATGAAATAGAGCGAATCCTGTTGCTGGTTTTGGTTCAAATTCACAATAGTTTATTAATTCATAATCAAGATTGGCTTTATCAAATCCAAGTTCTTGCATTCCTACTCCTGAAAATAATGTTATTACTTTTGGTTTATACATTCAATTTTATATTATTTTTTAATTTTCAATTTTACATCATTCATTACATTGGCACAAGTAAAATCAAATATTTGATCTGTTATATATACAACATTATTATATTTAAATTGTATTTTTGGTGCATCTAATTTTTCACAAAATAATAATGTCTCAACACAATTCAATTTTGTCATTTCTATCATTATTTTATCACCTTCAGTAGCATAATGACCTGGTGGGTGTTTTGTTATTTTTGCTTCTGCTATTTTTCTTATTTTTTCTTTTTCCCAATATTCCGATATTAACATTTGATTTTTTTCTACATCAACTGGTTTGAACTGATGGAAAAAATGTTTTAATTTTTTTAACATTATTTTTGTATTATTTTTTTCAATTTTTTTTCTCTTGTTCTATTAAACAAGAAATCAGATAATTCTTTATTGTCAATTTTATCAATTTTATTTCTTATCAGATGTTCAATAAATGCTGGAGTTACCTATAATAGTCATCTGATCCAATTTCTTTTAATTTTTCATCTGGTGAATATAATAGGACAGTTTTATCATAATAAGTTGTTTTTACTTTCCAATACCAAATTTCACCATCAATATCTATTTTCCTAAATCCTTTTAATCTTCTTGCCATATAATTATTTACTTATATTATATTTATCATTATTTGTTTTCTAAAATTCTTTTTATTTTAAAAAATCTATCAATTTTATTTTTGAATAATTTAATATATTTTATTACTTCATCATTAGTACTTTTTGCATAATAACCATTTATATCTGGCTTCTCCTCTTGAAATATGTTCGTATGTTTGTAAATAACCATAAATATCACAATACTCACCATTTACTCGCATTCTAAATTGCATTGTTTGATTATTGCAAGTACAAATTATTTGATGTAATGGGATTACTTGTTGATCTGACCAAGAGGTTTCACTATCAACCATAATAATATCTTCTGGATATGGATAACTCCAACTTCCATGAACTCCTTTTATACTAATTAATTCTGTTTTTTGTTCTTGATGAAATTTCTCATCTAACCATTCTGCCACTTTTCTCATTGTCCTACTATTTTTTCTAATTTTTCTCTTACATCATTTTTTCCTACTTCTAATATCATAATATTTTAATTCCAAAAATCATCTTCATCATCTTGACCATCTTGACCATACCAACTCATATAATAATAAATATCTTTTATTACTGATTCAAATACATCAACTACAAGTCCATTCCCTGCAATTAAATCAATATCTCTATCACTGAAGTAATCATCATTAATTAATTTATCTGTATGTTTATCTTCAACTCCCATTAATCGCATTCTTTCCTTAGGAGTTAATCTTCCTTCTAATTCTAAGAAATGAGCATCATTAGAACGTGTGAAAGTGGGTGTATTACCAAAAATGGAATAGACCCTGTGTGGAGCATAAGATGAGCTGAAATCGCCCTCAGCAACTCCATCATAAATCTTTTTTATTCCAACATTTGATCTATATTTTTTTCTTTCTTTCCCATTGTTTAAATCTTTGAGAATATTAACCATAGAATATAATACTTTTCTATCTTCAACATTATCATCTAAAAATTCTGACACTGATTTTGTAGTTTTTTCTCCAGAAGAAAAATCAAATTTTGCTTTATATAAATCTTCTCTAAAACAAACAGCAAACCATCTTTCTCTATTTTGTGGAATATCATAATTTATTGAATTTAATATTTCCCAATCAATTGAATATCCAGAATTCTTAACTGTTTCTTCTATAACTTTTAATGTATTTCCTTTATCATGATTAGTAATTCCTTTAACATTCTCAAATATTAATACTTTTGGTTTAATCTTATTCACAATTCTCATCGTATCAAAAAATAAAGTACCTTTTGTTTCATCTTCAAATCCTTTTCTTTTACCTTGATTACTAAAAGATTGACAAGGAAAACTACTGATTATAATATCAATATTTTTATCTATTAATTGATTATAATATTCATTTTCATCTATTTTAGTTATATCACCTAAGTTTAAGTCTTCGCTGACATTATGAAATAGTGAAAAAGCTTTCCCTGGTTTTGGTTCAAATTCACAATAGTTTATTAATTCATAATCAAGATTGGCTTTATCAAATCCAAGTTCTTGCATTCCTACTCCTGAAAATAATGTTATTATTTTTGGTTTATACATCTAATATTCTTTTTAATTTTTCAATTCTATCTGATTTCATTATTAAAATACAACTACCTTGACCAAACATTTTATTAAAATAATATCCATTTATATAAAATAACTCTAATGTAAACATATTTCCATATTTTTTCCATTCTTTATCATTACATTCTCTGCCATATTTTTTAGAATAATAAAATAAAAACCAATAAAGATCTTCTGGTGGACCAATTCCTCTACTATACCAATTATTAATATATTTATCAGAATTATATTTATTAATTATTTTATTAATAATAAAATAAAAATCATTTGTTTTCAAGTATTTATGAAATCTTTCTAATTGGTTTATTTTTATTATCTTTACTTTTTTTAAATCATTAAAAAAAATTCCCATTTGTTCTGTACTAATTTCTAATTTTTTTTCTATATCATTCCATTTTTCTACAATCATTCTAATATTCTTTTTAATTTTTCTTCTCTATTTTTATTTAAACATTCATTATCTTGATAACACCAATAAACATCATAATAATATTTATTAAATTTTTTATTTATATCTTTTTCATTATTATAAATTAATGTTAATAAATCATTTAAATTTACATTACGGTTTTGTATTTCAATTATTGTCATTAAACAATTATCATAATCCCCATTATGACTGGAATATATTTTTACATAATCTCCAATTATGAATTTATTAATTTTTTTAAATTTCAAATTTCTAATATTCTTTTTCCCTATTTTATACATTTAATATTTTTTTAAGTTTATCTTCTCTATTTTTATTTAAACATTCATCATCTTGATAACACCATCTATGATTACAAGCATAATTACTATTTTTTAAAGATAATATTAATAAATCTCCATAATTTTGATTAGTCATTTCTTTAATTTCAATTATTCTCATCATATTAAAATATCGACAAGTAGGATAATTATGATGATACACACCTGTAAATTTTACATAATCCCCCATTTTATATTTTGATTTCATTAATAATTCTTTTTAATTTTTTAATTCTTAATTTTCTTTTTGCTCAGCTGTATTTAAATTCTCGACAATATATTCGGTATATTTAATTGAATTATCTAATTTTTTAGCAATATTCACCATATTCATTGTCTGAATATTCATTTACCATATAATATTTTGTTTATTTTGTTTATTTTATATTTAAATTTTTTGCTTTTGTTTATTAATATATAATTTATATGAAATATTTAAGAGAGTTTAAAGAAAATAGATCTGATTTAAAAAGTATTCTCAAAGATGGATTTAAAACATTAATGCATAATACTCATTTAGTTTATAATCAAGTTAATGATAATTTAGAGTTATTTTTAAATAATTTAAATGAACATAAATTTATTGAGAAATTTGGTAATATTAAAGAATTCTTAGATGCTGGTGTTTTTGGTGCAGTTTATCAATTAGAAAATGATAAAGTATTAAAAATAACATTTGATTTTCATGAAGCTCCTTTTTTATATAAATATTGTAAATTAATACATACAACAGGATTTGTCATAATTGATGAAGTATATAAAATAAAATTTGGAAATTCATCAGGGTATATTATATTAAGAGATGAAATTGAACCTACAGGAAATATTAACAAAGAATCTGCAAAATCTATGTATAAAATGGATTCTAATTGGAGAGGAACTCATCCAGGTAATTATGGAATTCAAAATGGTTCAGTTGTTTTATATGATGGGTTTTCTAAAAATATTAAAGTAGATGAAAGTATTATCCCAAAAATAAATATTTAAATATGAAATATTCATTTGATAATGATCAATTATATAGAGGAGATAAAAAGGAATTTGATTTTTGTTTACATAATACAATAGAAAGAGAACACAAAGGAATAACTTATAGAACTTATTTTATTGGAGTTGGTGGTGGAAATGAAAAAGAAATGATAAAAATATGATAAAATATAATAATTTTCTTAATGAATTATATAATAGAGATGATATAAATTATAATCATAAAGATTTAAGATATGAAAATATATCTGAAAAAAAATTTATTGATTTATATAAAAAACATTGTTCACAACATATAATTGGTAATGAATTATATAGAGGTATAGGAAGAATAAATAATATGAGTGATTATATGGTTGTGGATCCAAAAAAGTAAAAAGAACCTCAATTGAAAAAGAAAATATTCACACATTCTTTATGAGTGAATTACCTGAATGGAAAGATTACCCAAGAAGAGATGAATGTGTTATTGCTAGTGGACTTAAAAGTAGTGTTACATTTTATGGAATTCCATATGTTTTAATACCATTTGATAATGCAAATTTTGGTGTTTGTCCCTCAATAAATATTTGGGGAAGTTTTGGAAATAATCCAAGTATTGACGATTTTAATAAGATAGTTGAATCTATGGGATTATTAAAATATGTTGATAATTATGATTTACCCGGATTAAAAAAACATTTTATAAATGATGAAAAATTTGAATTTGAAATATCAAAAGATAATTACGTTATTCAGAAATATGTTATTTCTGTTTATGAAAAAGGGAAATATTTATTAAAAAATATAGAATATAATGGAAATAATCCAAATAATATTAAATTATTAAAATTATTAAAGAATAAATATGAAGAAAATACTCAAAAAAATAATTCAAAAATGGAAGATTTATGGAATATTATGATAACATATTTTTCACCTGATCCAATTATGAATAATTTTATTCATATGAATTATTCAAAATTTCAAAAAGTAAATTGGAAAGCATATTGGACAGATTCTAAATGTTTATTAATTGATGAAAAATTATATGACAACATTTTAAAAATAATTTAAAAATGTTTCAAATCTTGCCATATGTGTAATTTTTTACTACATATGGAAAGATTTCAAAATAATATTTTAATTTTTTAAACATAAAATAAAATTTTCAATATATAAAATAAAAATAATACAAATATATGATAGACAAAATAACGCAACCAATCGCAAAATTAACACCAATACATTCAACCTATTGTGCAAAAAAACAATTATCACATAATAGATTTGTCTTTATATCTGAAAAATTAACTAAAAAAGAATTAAAATTTTTAAAGACCTGTTGTTATGAAATTTCAAATGATTTTTTATTTATAAATATTAAATATAAATCTGATATAAATACTATGTCATTATTATTTAAAATAAAAAAATTTAATTTATTAGTTGAACAATACACAAATGATGATAAAGAAATTGGAAAATTTGTTTTTGAAGATTGTGAATTTTTTCAATTGGGAACTATTGTTAATTTAAACAAATTTTCAACAAATATAAATCATATTAATATTAAGTTTAAATATGAAAATTTAAATTATTTTACTACTTCAGAATATATAAATTATTTAAGAAATAAAAAATTAACTAAGATTTTAAAATAGATTTTAATTTTAATTTTCTTAATATATTATTAAAATTAATTAATTCTATATGTAAATGATATTTATAATAATATTTAAGATCCGAATATGATAAACTAGAAGTTATATAAAATACTATAAATTCCAACTCTGATAAAACACTATCTGGCAAATCATCAAATAGATAATATTCTTTATAATCATTCCATCGAATATGATAATTTTTAAATATAAATTTTTTACATTTTATTCTATCATTAAATTTACATATAATACATTTTTTTTCTATATTCATTATTATTTTTTCTCTACAATTTTTTCTAATTTTAATTTTCTTAATATTAATTTAAATTTTTTATATTTTTTAGAATTAAATAATTTTTGAAAATCAATATCTTTTTCTGCATATTCTCTTGCAATTGGATATAATAAATATATATTTGAAAATGTTGCATTTCTTACATCATTATTATTAATCTTATTCATTTCTTCTGGTTTATAACCATAATGTCTATTTCCAGTAATTGCTAATATTTTAACTTTATAATCAATCTTACCATAATTATCTTTTTCAATTAATTCTGTTACTATTCCTTTTACTGCCTGACCAATTCCATTTGAATATTGTGAATAAGAAACAATATTACCTACATTAATAGGTTGGCCAAGTGCATTATAATGATTAATTTTCATAATTTTATATTTTTTTATGTTTTGGTTTACGAGAATAAGTTTTTTTAGATTTGTGAACTTTGCGAATAGACTTCCAACCGGTTGCATTTATTAATTCTGCATCTCTGGAACCTCTACGATTAGCTTTTAATATGTCGGATTTTTTTATTTTCATCATATGCAAAGATAAGCAAAACATTTTGAATAAAAAAATTATTTACCTTTATTTAAAATTTTATTAAATTTTTTCTCCCTTGCATGAACTACACACAAGCTAAAGACTTGTGTGTTTCAGGTTTCATAGACTCATCTAACGACAACGCCTCCACCTGTTTTTGTTTTACATCCGATTCAATCCATGAACCAGATGATAATATTTTTAAACCTTGTTTTAATATGTTTTTAGCAGCATTAAAATCTCTATCATGTGTTGTATTACATGATGGACAAATCCATTCTCTATCTTTTAATGTTAAATCTTGATTTATCCATCCACAATTAGAACACATTTTAGATGATGGAAAATATCTATCAATTTTAATGATTGTTTTATCATTCCATTTAGCTTTATATTCTAACATAGAATAGAATGTTCCTAAACTAACATCCGAAAATGCTTGTGCTAATTTATGATTTTTCATCATGTTCTTTACAGCCAAATCTTCAATACAAATTACATCGTGGTTTTTGATGATTTCTGTGGAGATTTTATGTAAATAATCTTTTCTAATATTAGTTATTTTTTCATGAACTAAAGCAAGGTTTTTTCTTTGTTTATTTCTTGATGAACTTCCTTTAACTTTCTTTGAAAGTTGTCTTTGTTCAAATTTTAATTTCTTTAAATTATTCTTTAATGTTTTAATATTTTCATAGACTTTACCATCACTCAATATGGCTAAATCTTTAATCCCTGTATCAATACCTACATTTGAACCTGTTTTTTTAAAGTGTTATGTTCAACTTCACATGTAATTGATGCATAATATTTATTTGTTGTTGATTTTGATATAGTAGCAAACATAATTTTACCATCAATTTCTTGGTGTAAATTAATTTTAATTCCTTCTTTAAATTTAGGTATATTTAATTTATTATCTTTAATGTTTACATTTTGTGGTATCTTAAATGATTGTCTATCATATTTACTTTTAAATCTTGGAAATTTAGTTTGTTTTCTAAAAAATTTATTATAAGCAGTGTCTAAATTTCTAATTGATGATTGTAATGATTGACTATTAATTTCTTTTAACCAATTAAAGTTTTCATCTTTTTTAAGTTGGGTTAAATCATTAGCATTATCATAATAATTAAGTGATTTTTTATCTTCACCAAGATAACTTTCTTTTCTACTATTAAGATAATGATTAAAAACAAATCTATTTGCACCAAAATGTTTAGCCAACAAGATTTCTTGCTTTTTATTTGGATATATCCTAAACTTAAATGACTTAAATATTGTTTTCATTAAAAGTATATATTAAACTTTAAAAGTCATTTTATATCATTTTCAATTTTTTTGTAAAATACTTTAATATTTATGAAAAGTATTTACAAAAAAATCAAAAATTATGTCTAAAAATTCTAATTACATTTCAACAAATCGTTCAAAACACTACTTAAAATGTTATTTAATCTTTGTATGTAAATATAGAAAGAAATTGTTGGTTAACCAATTAAAAAATGATATGAAACAATTATTATTAAATATTGCTTCTAAAAGTGATTTTGAAATAGAAGTCTTTGAGAGTGATATAGATCACATTCATTTTTTAATTAGATATATACCAAGATTATCTATTACTTCTATTGTCAGAAAATTAAAGCAGGAATCTACTTATCATATATGGCGTTCAGTTCATAGAAATTATTTATTTGGTCATTTCTGGAAAGAAAGAACTTTCTGGTCAGATGGTTATTTTGTTTGTTCTATTGGAGAAGCATCACCAAACACTATTAAACAATATATCTTAAGTCAAGGCTAAAATGTTTTTTGTCGCTTACATCACACAAGCTAAAGACTTGTGTGTTTTACGCTCAGTAATATAAATATTTATAACCATAATATACTTGAATATGATTTATATTTATATCTAATATATCTAATTTATCTAATTTATCTAATTTTTTTAATGACATAATATTAAAATTTTAAATATTCTAAATCATCATAGATAAATTTTTGACCACAACTAATACATCTATCATACTTATTTAATTTAAATGTATCATCTCTAGTCATTAATAATAAACCATTATCACAAACTGGGCACACAGATTTATATACTCCATCACCAGATCTTTCTAAATCTTTATGATTAATGTGAATAGGTTCTTTTTCAATATTTTCTGGTAAATTGTTTTCTTTCATCATTTTAATATTTTTTTCAGTTTTTCTTTTCTTTTATATAATTTATAATCTGGAATATTAATTGTATAACATCAAAAAAATTTTCTTTTGTAAATTACATCCATATATTATTTTATTTTAATATTTTTTTTAAGTTTGTTTCTCTTTCTTATGATTTTAAAATATTTTTTAATTTTTCTTCTCTAAATTTAATATCATCAAATTTATAAGCTAAATGAGAATATAATTCTTCATTCGTTTTTAATCCTAAATAATAATTTTTACTTAATAAATTTTTAAATTCTATTGGATCAAATAGATTATATTGAAAACTATTTCTATAATTATAATCATCATTTAATAATTCTTCCCATTTATCACCTCTTTTATAAAAATTTTCTTCTGATACATTTTCTGGGGGATCTGTGCTATTTTGATAATGATAATCTTCTAAACCTAATTTAATTGATTCATTAATCACATCATATTGCCAATTATAATTAGAGAAAAATTTTACATACCAATAATCATTATCATAAAGAATTGAACAATTAAAAAAAATATCACAAGGATCTGTTTTTAATGATGTTTTATATTTTTCTAAACATTTTTCAATCCAAAAAATATCAATATCATTTTTTTTGTGTTTTTCTAAACAATGTTTAGCATTATAATTACTTGGGTTATTATTTGTAATTTCTTTTTTTGCATCATATAATGTTCGTACATGAATTGTTTTTAACAATCCATGATTATTTGAAATAATTTTAATTGATATTTCTTTTATTTGTTTTAAAATATCTAAAATATTTACATCTTTTTTAATTCTATATGCATCATATATTTTTGTACTCATTGGTTATTCTTTTATTAATTTTCCAATTACTTCTAAATTTTTCCACACAACATTTTGTCCTGCATTATGTGTATAAAATTCAATAAGTTCTCCATTTTCATTATATTTATTATTAATCATTCTTCTTGCTTTAACTAAATAAATTTCTGGTAATGTAGAATATAATAATTTTAATGATTTTGTATATTTAATAGATTCAACACACCATATTGCTGATTTTCTACTTTCATCAATTAATTTTGATTCTACTTTTCTTGTTGTACTAAATTGAAAAACTTTTCCTTTTGAATATATTTTTTCAATAAATTCTTTATTATAATAACAATCATCTTCATTGATGAAACCAACTTGCACTATATCTTCAGTTTCATCTTTAAATCTTCCAATTATAAATTCAGATTCTCCAAAAAATATATCTCCAACTTCAGGTTTATCTGTAAAATATGGTTGTTCTATTTTTTTGTTTTTATACATAATATCTTTTTTAGTTTTTTTTCTCTTAAATTATCAAAATATTTTAAAGAATCTTTATAATTAAATACATATCCATTTTCATTTTCTCCCATAAATACATATAATATATTATTATCTAAAAGTTGGGAAATCTTTAAAAGTTGATATTGTTTATATTGTTTAAATAATAAAATATCATACAAATAAAAATCTTTTATACATTTATAATATTGTCCTACTTTATATTTCATTCAATATTCTTTTTAATTTCTCTTCTCTGTTATTAATAAAATATTTTAACCATTTATTTTTAGTTACTTCATGTTTACATTTATATTCATTAATAAAAACTGCAATATCTTGTTTTTCATTAATCTTAATTAATTTATAATTTTTATTTTTTTTAAAATCTAAAGATTTATCAAAAAATAAATCTTTTTTACATTTATAATATTGTCCTACTTTATATTTCATTCAATATTCTTTTTAATTTTTCTTCTCTTTGAGTTTTATTAAATAATTTTTCTAATTTTGGAAAATCTTCTTTTCTAATATTCATTGTTTGATTTTTAAGTTCCCAAGAATATTCCTGATTATATTTAATTCTTTTTAATATAACTGAACCAAAAGAAATTTCCCAAATTTCTTTATTATTCAAATATTTATAATAAAAATTAATTATCATTGATGTTGATGTATGAGATACAAATTCAAAATCAATTAAAACATATGAAGATGATGATGAATTACTAACAAATCCCTGTCTTAATTTCATGTTTATTTTCTTCCTATTAAAAATATAAACCATAAAATCAAATATACTATTATTGCATTTGAAAAACAACACAATCCCCAAATAATAAATATAATTCTAAAAATATTTACATCTAAACTAAATATTTTTTCTAATGTTCCACATACTCCTAACATAACTTTTTAATTTTTTTAATTGTTAATACCAAATACTATATTATCTAATTCATGAATTGTGTAATATGAAAATGTTCCTGTATGATTATCCCAAGGACTTTTAATCCATACATATTCCCCATTTACAACATCTATTCTAATATCATCATTTAATGCTTCTTTTTGTCCTGCATAATATCCTGCTTCCATATATAATCTCCAATTCCCAGCACCAGTATTTGTTGCATCATTTGTTGTAAATTTTATTTTATCTTTTTTAAAAATATAATATTCTGTAGTATCGACACATACTATATTTTTATCATTTAAATTTTCAACCTTTTCAACCTTTCCAATTTCATTATTATTTATAAAAAATAAACATAGTATTAAAACAATAATACTTATTAATATTCCCCATTTTATTATTTCATTTTTTTTCATTTGTTTATTTTTTTCATTTGTTTATTTTTTTCATTTGTTTATTTTTTTTCATTTTTTGATAATTAATAAATTTAATTTGACTAAATGATGGTTATATGAATCTTCATTTTATTATAAAATCAATAATTTTTAATAAATTTCCATATCGTGATTTAATTATTATATTTTCTATATTCATATTACACTGAATATAAATTAGGTAATTTCTCAATATATTTTTCAAAAGTATATGGTTCAATATCATATACTTTTATATCATCAAAATAAAATGTATCTGTTTCATATATATTTTTAACTAAATGATTAAGAAGTAAATTTTCCCATACTTTATATCTAATAAGTTCATATGAGAATTTATTATATTTATTATAAATTTTTGAAATTGTCAAAGTATCAATTAATTCAATTGTGCAGAAATATTCTAATCCAATTTTATTATATGATTTAATTGGAATTGTTTGATATTGTTTTCCAAATAAAATATCCCAACTATTAAAAGTAGAATTAATTTTATATGAATTTTGTATATTAGTTTCAATAACATAATCATTTGGATATGATATTGATTGAGACATTTGATAACTTAAATTACCAAATACTAATATTATTCCTATGATTAATATTAGAAATATTATTTTTAATAATTTTGACATTGGTTTTGATTTTGATTGACCATACATTGGTTCTTGTAATTTTTGAAATTTCATATTTTAATTTATTTATATATCTGAACGTAAAACACACAAATCTTTAGTTTGTGTGATGTAAGTGAAAAAATGGAATAAAGTCATTATTTTTTAATTATATATAGATTTAATTAAACTTATGTTTAATTAAAGTTCTT
>Ga0222628_1000315_pt1 | contig 22295 bp, 34 predicted proteins | sample AntAcemetageno95_FD_179860 | JGI IMG/M metagenome (GOLD analysis project Ga0222628, IMG submission 179860) | Saline water microbial communities from Ace Lake, Antarctica - #95 | ecosystem: Environmental > Aquatic > Non-marine Saline and Alkaline > Saline | place: Antarctica: Ace Lake | collected...
GACCCTAATAAAATCTGTGATATACGAAAAAGGAAGTTTTAATAATGAATATATTTATTGGTTCTTTAATTAGAAATTGTGAATGGATTCTTCCTGAATTTTTAAAAAGAATACTTGACCTTAATTATTCTAAGAAAGATTTAACATTATGTTTTATTTTAAACGACAGTATTGATAAATCAGAAATGATATTACATGCATTTGCTGAAAGATTTCAGAATGATTATAACAAAATTATTATTGCGAAAAGTGATTTTAAAGAAGATGCAATAGGAGCAGGTTCATCAAGACTTAATGGTTCTGACCCTCTTGGTCGTCATACAAATGCTTCAACTGGTGACAGAGGTAAACTTTATGTAAACCTTGCAGACCTTAGAAATTTAATGATGAAGATTTTTACTGAAAGGTCTGAAGCTGAATGGATGATAAGTATTGACAGTGATATATTAATAAATCCTGAAACTGTCAATTTATTGATTGATGGAGAAAAACCTAGCATGAGAGGTGCTATGGTTATTAATGATTTCCTTCTCAATCCAGACATGGAATTTAACCCTTTATATCGACATTGCAATGTAGGAATAGAAACCGAAAAAGGGATAATTAGACATAAAATAAATTACGAACTTAATAAAATTTATGATGTAGATGTAACAGGTGCATGTTTTTCAATACATAGAAAAATAGTTCCTTTAAGCTCATATAAATATCATACATGGGGTGAAGACGCAGGATATTGTGTTGACCTCCCCGAAGATACTAAAATTGAATGGGATACTCGTTGCGTCCAGTTTCATGTTATGGAAAAAGCAATGATTTCTCAAGAAGAAGAATTTTGGAAGGAACTTGAAAATGTCAGGCTTTGCAGCAGTATTTCCTAATATAACTGGAACTACAGGAAGAATTAAAAAAACCTTGTCAGGTAGGTCAAGTGTCGGAGTTTTAAATATTAGTTTTGATGCACCCGACCTTCAAGCTCTTTTGGATATGTTAGCAAGAGTTAAAGCTAAAACTAATGATATGTTCCCTGTGATGTATGATATATCAAAGGAACTCGCTGAAATAGTTGATAGACACTTTGACAGACAACAAGGACCTTATGGTAAGTGGAGTCCTCGTTCTCCTATGACTCATTTGATGGCACAGAGAAGCAGAGGATTAAAAATTCATACTGGACCACTATTAAATGCTACTGGTAAATTAAAAGGTTCATTTAAACCAAAAGCATATACTAAAAAAGCTTCAATAGGAAGTAGACTTAAAACAAAATCAGGAGAAAATCTTGGTGCGATACAACATTTTGGTTCATTGATACGTGTGACTCCTAAGATGCAAAAATGGTTTAAAGCTAATTTCTGGTTAAATTTAGAAGTTGGATTTTTAATTATTCCGTCAAGGGAAATGTTATATATGACTCAATCTGATAGAAAAAAAATGCTTAATATGGTTCAGGAATATATTATGGAAGGATTTGAAAGATGATAAGTGACGCAATTGAAGGAGCATATGCTTTATTTAAAGCAGACCCTCGTTTGAATAATGATATAGGAACAAATACAAAAGTTCTATTTTTCAGTAAAACAGTTGAAGATGAACCTACTTGTTATCCTTTTATTACTTTTTCTATTGACCCAATAACAGAGGTTAAAGTAGTTTCTCTTGGTAAAAAAAATCAGAGAAACACACCTCTTAAAATATTATGTGGAATTTCTGATTATAATGATGTTTGGGATGCTCAACTTGAGATTGATGCTTTAATAAAAAATATCGAAGCTATTCTTATGGAAAATCCTAAACTTGATGGAAAAGTATATACTAGTCAAGTGATACAAGAAACTTATGGATACATACTTGATAATGACGGTAATCCATTTGCAAAAGTTTGTGAGATAACATTACAAGTTTCAGAACTATTCAATACAAATTTATGTTGAGAAGAAAGAAATTATAAATATATTTTAAAATAAAGAAAGGAAGGTTTTTATTATGGGCGTTCAAGGTATTACAAGTAAAACAGCGATTATTGAAGAAGTAGCATACGGTGTTTTTCCGGGAACTCCGGGAATGAAACGTGTTGAGGTTTCTGATGATAGTATCGGACCTGATTACGGATATTCTGACCCTGAGACTATTACGGGAAATCTCGTAAAGACTGCAAATATCAGAACAAGAAAGACTGTCGGAGGTTCAATTAATGTAATTGGTGGACCTGAAAATGGATTCGGAAATTTTCTGAAATTTTCAGCTGGAAAAGTTACAACTCTTAATGGCTATCATTGGAGAGAACATTTTACACTTATAGCAGCTCAGACAGAAATTACTGTAGCTAATCCAACTGTAGTGAGTGCAAGCGAAAGAGTGTGGTATTACACTAAATTAACCAACATATGGAGACTTCTTGTTGACACAACAGATTATACTCTTGTTGACGGAACAGGTGTGGTTACTCTGGTTGTAGCAGCTGCAACTGATGATGAGCTTATCGTAAGTTATGCGGAAGATGTTGCTGGCGTTTATTCTCACATTATTCAGAGTTCAACTGACATACCTTCATTCCAGTATTGGAATACAGAGGGTGGAATAGAACTTTTTGAATATACAGGAGCAAAAGTAAATACAGCTACATTCACAGTGAACTCTGAAGATTTCCTTCAGGCTTCCGTTGACCTTATCTGTCAGGATGAAAAATATGGAACAATTACAGGTCATACATTTCCACCTGCATTAGTATTATCAAATCTTGAGCCTTTCCTTTTCAAACAGGCACAGGTTATTATTAATCATGTTGCTAATGTTGATTATGAAAGTATCGAAGTAGGAATTGATAATGCTCTCGACCCTGTTTATACAATTCGTTGTGACGACACTGTAAAAGATTTAACACCGACTATTCAGACTGTATCACTCTCAGGAGAAATTGAGTTCAATGACATGGTTGAATATAATCAAGTTGACCAAGGAACATTTTTCTTTTTGCAGATTGATTATGGAAAATGTCAGGGTGTTGAAATTGGAACTACAGGCAAAAATTATGCACTTGAATTTTTTGCACCAAGAGTAAGAAATGAAGTTCCAGATTTACCAACAAACAGAGATAGAATGATTTTTTCAGTTGAAGGTTTTGCAAATTATGATTCTCAGTTTGATATGGCTTACGAATGGGTTCTCATTAATTCTGAATCAAGTATTTAAATAAATTCACAATAACCAAGAGGGGAACTTCGGTTCTCCTCTCTTAACAAAATAGGAGTGGTCAACAATGTCAGTAATTAAATTAAGTTCTTTTAAGAAAACAAAAGTGGTAGAAATTAAAACAATAGAAGGCAATCTCACAATTGAAGTGAAAACTTTAACAGCAGGAGACGAAATGGAAGCTAACCAAGTTTCAACAAAACTTGTAGATATTGGAAAACTTGCAGAAAAAAGACGCAAGGGCGAAGAAATTGTAATGACAGAGCATATCAAAATAGACCAAGTTAAACTTAGTATTCTCAGAGTAATAAAGGGTATGGAAAATTGGAATCTTGCAGATGATAAAGGTAAAGTTCTTCCTATTGATGAAGATACATTGAAACTCGTTCCTCAGACAATATTTGATGAGATAAATAAAGCTATTGAGGATTGTTCTTATATTCCTAAAGAAGACCAGTTAAAAAACTCATAGAGGTCGGAAAGTCTCATGCTTACCACCGTGAGCGTGAGACTTCCCCGACCAATCTTAAAATAGACCCTCGAAATGAAAATTTTTTAGAGCTTTTGGCATTATGTAGAAATTTTAATGCATTACCAGTAGCTGGTGGAATATTAGACCAGCCAAAATGGTTTATCGAAATGTCAAAAGTTTATTTAAATGCAGAAAGAGAGGGAGCAAAAAAAGCACAAAAGGGAAAAGACAGACAGAGTCGAATCAATAGAGCAAAGCAAGCTAAGAAATAAAGCATGAAGTGAGGGAAATATTATGGCAGTTGACAATTTTGAAATGATTATTAAAGCTGTAGATGAAGCAACAAAAATCATTAATACGGTTGAAGGTTCTGTCAAAAGTTTAAAACTTACGACAGAATCAGGAGCTAAATTTGATGTTAATTTTGATACAAAAGGCACTGAAAAAGAAATCGGAGGTCTTGAAAAACTTATGGGTTCTTTTGGAGAATCCTTTAAAGCAGCTGGATTGTCAGCCGGTTCTGCTCTCACTACTATAACATCTGGTCTTGGTTCAATGTTAAGTCCGCTTAATATTGTTATGTTGGCTTTCTCTCCTCTCATTGGAATTGCAAAAATATTTCTTACACTTCTTAATCCTATCAATCTAGTAAAAGCTGCATTAAGTGCTGCTTCTGCCGTTGTTTCAACTTTTGTAAGTGTAGCTTCGGCAGGATTTAATCTTATTAAGAGTGTAATTGCTTCAGCTTTCAATGCAGCGATAGCGGTATTTAACACGTTTAAAAATGCGATAAGTTCAGTCATTGGTTTTGTAAAAACATTATTTTCCACCTTCTCACAACTCACGCTGACAATCAGTGCAGCGATACAAATTATTAAAGATATTTCCAACGCTTTCATAGCAATGGGAAAAGCAGTTTATGATGCTTTCTCAAGTATAATAAATACAACAGCGGATTTTGAGCAACAAATGAGTGCTGTGGCAGCTGTTACAGGTGCTACTACTGAAGATATGATAAAATTAAGATCAGCTGCTCACGATATGGGTAGAACTACCTCGAAAACAGCTACAGAGAGTGCCCAAGCATTATATCTTTTAGGTCAAGCAGGTCTAAACGCTGAAGAATCAATGGGAGCTTTAGCAGGAACTGTTAAACTTGCTGAAGCAACAGGTTCAGAATTGAATCTTGCCACAATAGCCACGGTCGGAACTCTTAAACAATTTGGACTCGAAGTTGAAGAATCTTCCAGAGTTGCAAATGTTTATGCAGCAGCAGTTTCAAATTCTATGATTACTCTTGAAGATATGACACAATCTATGAAATATGCAGGTCCAGTTGCAGGAGCTTTAAACGTATCTCTCGAAGATACTACTGGAATATTAGAAGTTCTTGCAAACCGAAATATCAAAGGTTCTCAGGCAGGAACAGCATTAAGAAAAAGTTTTACAGCTCTTATAACACCTTCAGACAGAACAAATGGAATTCTTTCAGCTTTGAGTTTAACAATGAAAGATGTAAATCCAGAAACAAAATCATTTGCGAAAATTCTTGATACACTTAACAAAGCAGGTATAACAACTACACAAACAATGGCACTTTTCGGATTAAGAGCTGGTCCTTCGATGATTACTCTTCTGAAAGCTGGCGGAGATGAAGTAAGAGAATACACAGAAAAAGTAACTGGCACTCAGGAAGCTTTCCGACAAGCAAAATTAAGACTTGATAATCTCAGAGGTTCTATAACATTATTCAAATCAGCAGTTGAAGGTGTAACTATAAGTTTAGGAACTCCTTTCCAGAAATCTTTTACAGATATAATAAGACTTGCGACTGATACTGTGAGAGCTTTTGACGCTTTTATAACCACAACTGGACTTGTAGAAGACGCAACAAAAGTCTTGACATCATCAACAAATTTACTCGTAACTTCTTTCAGAATTTTCGGTCAAATAATAGCAACTGGAAAACCTGCACTTGATTTATTTGCAGAGGGGATTGTAACTATCGGTGAAGCTTTTGCAGAGTCAATTATATGGGTTACAGAGTTCTTTAATGAAAATCAAAGAATACAATCAATTATAACGGTTACTCAAGGATATATTAAAACCTTTACAGATACCGCATCCACACAGTTTGATAGCATCACAGAAAGTATATATTCAATTACAGAGGAATTTTATGGACTCTCTGAGGGTTTTAGCAAAGCGGTGGGGAATATAGTTCAATGGATAAGCTTGGTTATTATTAGATTTTCTGATTGGGTAACAAGTGGCGAAGCTGTAAAAAACATGGTAGATGCAATAGCTAAAGTGGGAAAAGGATTCCAAAACTTTCTCAAAGCTTCTGGAGAGCTTATTAAAATAGTTACCGGTTACATGGGTAAGTTTACAATATCCAGCGAAACTTTTTCAAAAATTGTTAAGACTGCGGGAAGCATTGGGGGAAAAGCATTTGACCTAATAGCTAAAGCTATCAGAACTGCAATATCTGTTCACAATACAATTGTAAAATTAATTCCGAATATAGTTGGTGCATACAAGTCTTTGAAAACTGGAATCAATTCTGTAATAGGAGTTATTAGAGAACTTATCGCACGATATATAGAATTTATAACTATCACAGAAAAAGGAATGACGATAGATTTTGCAGGAGCTCTCAAGAAAGCTTTCAACGCTGCTCTTGACGTGATAAAAACTCAGGGACAAAATTTATTAAGTGCTATTGAAAAATTGTTCGATAGTCTTGATCCTGCTAAAGTGGTAAAGAGTTTACAAAAGTTTTTCAATTCCGCTTTTACAACTTTATCTTCAACCATATCTCAGGGTGGGGGCACACTTAAACCAGCGATATTATCCATTTTTAATTTTCTTGATGGTTTAGCCAATGAACTCAGTCCAAAACTCGATAAATTTGCAACAGATTTTTATTATCAAATGGAAACTTATCTCGCAATTAATTCGGGAACTATTGGAAAATCCATAGGGGAATCTATGGTGAAGGTATTAGAATTTATCAGTTCTGGACTCGACCTTCTTATTGACGGGATGATAGCACTTATTGAGGGTAAAAAAGGCGGTGCTGGTTCTCCCTCTCAAATACTTGGAGATTTTTTCGGTGGTATTGGTGAAAAAATTAAACCGGTATTAACCACAATGTTTCAGAAAGTTTTGACTGCCTTTACAACAGGGTGGGCTCTTTTAGTTAGTGGAATAGATAAGCTCATTGGTGGTAGTGGAATATCTTCAAATCTTATAACGACTCTCAAAACTGCATTTGAAACAGGAGACTATGAACCTTTACAAACAGCAATTGGTCAGGTAATTCTTAAAGCAATTGATACAGGTCTTAGTATAGGTCTTAATCTTGCTTTCGCAGGTGTCGGTATGTTACTTGAAACGGTCTGGAATAATTTAGGAACGACAGCAATAATACTCGCCAAAATAGCAACTCTCATAACAATAGTGTCGGCAGGACTCGGAGTTTTAAAAGTCTTTGCTATTTTCGGTATGGCTGTGATGAACTTCGTAGCGACAGGTATTGCACTTATGGCGAAAACTAAACTTGCTACGATGCTCGGAGTTCAAGCTGGGGGAAGTATTCTAGCTGCTCTGAAAACTTTTTTAATGACCTCTGTTATTGCACCAGTTACAGCTTACTTGAGTCCTATATTATTTGCTCCGTGGGCGACAGCTATCTCAAGTGGAGTTATAGCTTCTTTTGCCACGGCTTTTGTTGTTGGCGGTGCCGTCGGAGTTGCAATAGGACTTGTAATCAATTCTATGTTAAGCGACGCTTGGAAGGACTCTATTGGGAAATTTGTTGACAGTATGGTTAATTGGATTCCCTTCATTGGTAAAGCAGTATCTGACGCAAGTCAAACAGTTATTGATGATAATAGGTCGGAAATGGCGTTGAAGTGGGCTAAGCTCTACGGTCCTGAAGTTGGTCAGGCTATTCTTAACGGGGAAAAAATATCTGACGTTATAGTCAAATTTGGACTCAAGACGAAAAAAAATATAGACGGGTCTATTGAACATTTTAAAGAAATTCCAAAGAAAGTAACTAAAGCTGCAGAGGATACTGCAAAAGCTGTTAAAAAAATTGGGGACGCATACATTGACCCAACTGCCGCATCTAAAGCACGAGAGGGTGCAACTGAAGTAGTTGACGCATACAGACAAACAAAAAAAGAGAAACTTGATTTAGCTTATAATGAAGTTTCAAATAAAGTTCAAGAATTTGGTAAATTGTATGGTGACCCAAAACTAATTGAAGATGTTAGAAACGGTGCTACCAAGACCATAAACGCTTATAATACCACATTAATACAGAAGATAGCCGATAAAAAAGCAACTCTGGAAACAGCTATCAGAGAAAATGTTGTGGACGCTTTCACAAAAGCGGAAGTGATAAAAGAGAGAGCTTCTCAAATAGGAAGCAAAGCTATTGAAAACATGGCTAAGGGTATTCAGGATAATATTTTAGTTCTTGAAACCGCTATGACTCAGGCAACTAAGCAAGGTCTCGAAAATCCTTTGACAGAGTCTCAGGTAAAATCTCTCGCAACTATGAAAACCACTCTGGACAATCTTGAAAAACAACTCATTGACCAAGCTGGACCAATGAAACAGGCTGCAAATACAGTTTATCAAACTATTCCTGATACAATTAAGGAACAAACTACTGAATCTGTTACCAATGCTGAGGACTTGGCGAATAAAACAGCTGATGGTTTCATCAATAAAATGGATGAAAAAACTGCCGAAATAGAAGAAAAATCAAAAAAAATAGGTAAAACATTGATGGAAGGTATCGGTAAAGGAATTGACGAGGGCAAGGTTCAGACAGAGGAAAAATTTGGTAATACTGTCGATACTATGCAGAAAAAAACTGAAGAAATTAATAAAATTATTAAAACATCAAGTGACGGTATCGCTCCTGCCGTTGGAGCAGCTCTTGACCAGACTGCAAAAGTCGTAGGAGAAAAAACTGACGTTCTGAAACAGGTTACAGTCGATGGTATAAAAGTGACCACAGACTTAGCACTCGGAGAACTCAGTAACCAACATTCACTATTAAAAGCGGAACAAGATAGATACTGGTCTGAAAGAATAGCAGACGAAGCGAAAAATGGAGTTACATGGGGTCAGGTCATGGGTGCTACTATGGCGAAGGAATCTCTTTCTTTAATGGATTCTCATAAAAAACAATTAACAGACATCTTCTCTCAACCTGCACTTTCGTCTCAGTTAGCCGAAATTAATGCAAACACATATTCAAGCGTATTCGGGACTACAATTAGGGGAAGTAGTAAGTCAATTTCTGATTCTTTTAAAGAAGTTGTAATGTCGTCATCGAGTGCTGTAGAAATGTCAATAAATCAGAGTGCTTATGAGCAAGGTTCAAAATGGGCCTCAACTGTTGGAAAAGGAATGACAGATAATCTTGCATCAAATAAAGCTATGGTAAAAACTGCTTTCGATAATTTCTTGACTGAACTTAATCCTGATTCAACTCAGATGCAAACTTACGGTGAAAAAACCGCTAAGTCTTTCATAAACGGAATGGCAGCTTCATTAGGAAGCGGTAAATCTCAGTTAATCAATGCTCTTCAAAATAGTATCGGGTCATTGATGGAAGCTCATTCTCCACCAAAAGAAGGTCCTCTTTCTCAGATAGGCGTTTGGGGTGCTGGTGTAGGTTCTACCTTTATGGGTGAACTTGCAAAGTCTTTGACGGATACTAGCATGATGCAAAGTGCTTTAGGGAATTTTTCAGATATTTACGCTAAAACAAGCGGAGCTTTATCATTATCAAATGGAAATTCCATCGGTGCCGGAGGACTTTCAAGGAATGGGTTGACCACTCCTGCCCTTGAAGTTCCCGGTGTCTCCGGTGGTTCTTCTAGTCAAAATGTAACGGTGGGATTTAGTGGACCAATAACAATTAACGACCCTATGGATGCTCAGCAATTAGGAGATATTATGGGAAATACTATAAGAGAAAAACTTAATCAGCAACGTCAAAGAGGGGTAACTTCTAGTCGTTCTTTAGGATTTACGAGGTAATTAAATGTCATTAACAATAAACGATAATATAACAATAGGTTCTTACCAATTTCCTTATAATCCTGGTTCATATCAAGTAAGTTTTGAGAAGTTTCAATACAAGAAACGCTCAATAAACGGGACTCTTCAGAAAACCACTGTTTCTAATGGTGCAGGAAAAGCTTTGCTCAAAAGAAATTTTTCTATGGGTGGTTTAAGCTTTAATATGATAGACTCTATACTTGCAGAGTTTGAAAAAGATGATGAGCTCCCTTTCATTTCTCCAGAAAGTAAAACTTATACCATAGTTTTTTCTGATTTTGGATATGATATGAATCAGGATAATCCTCTTCACCCAACCTATACGATAACTTTAACGGAGGTATGATATGGCAACTCCATCAATAATACTTGAATGTTTATTACAGGATATTTACGAAGCTGAACAGGTTGCAGAAGTTGGTGGTCTGTCTGAGGAATTTTCTAATAAACTTAAAGTGAATATCCTTGACAGTGAATACTTTCAAGAGGGCAAAAGACAAAAAGGAATTATATTAGATGGTGAAGAGGGACTTGATGCTTACCGTGTTCTTGGAACTGGTTCAGATGGAGATGCAAATTACATCCTCGTGGACCCACCTTTAAGAGAAACTTATGCCAGAGGGGAAATATACTCTTGTAATCTAGTGGTTCATCCTCAGACATTACCAATAATCATGACAACTGATGCTTTTGATAATACTAATAATTGTGGTGAACTCAGGATTCAAACAATATTAGGAACACCTTTATATGCTTCAGCTGGTCCGATATTCGGGAATCAAATAAGTGTTGCTGATGATTTTATCACAAATGGATCGTTTGTAAAAACTTATATAAACGATACAAATATTTATGAGATGGGGACTACAACTTCTAATAAAATCAAAACAGGTTGTTTTTTGAAAATGGACCCATGTAATCCTGATACTCTTTTTAAATGTTTAGAGGTTATAGTAGATGAGAATGACCCTAATTTAAAATATGCGGCACTTTCTCCTCGTCCTCAACCTGCACTTATTGGTGTAGTGGACGGAGATATTCTTGGTTATGTTCCTCCTCTGACAGGAGGAGAAACTGACAATAATACCGATGCTTTAATTACAAAACCGAAACAATTTCTCACAACTCTTGACGCAGACGGTTCAGTAGGTCAACATAGTCATGATGTAAACGACCACACTCATATAATCGAATCGCATACTCATGACTTGGATAACTTCAATTATACTTTGAAATTTAAGGACATGACAATTATAATCCTTGACAATGATAAAATCACTCTAGGTGGTCAAGAATATTCAATTTTGAGTATTGTTTATGACCAACTTATCGCTCCACCTTATTCAGGAACAATGACGGTCAACGAACCTCTCAAAGCTGTTTTATACGACGAAGAACCTATTCGTTATCCTTATGTTTACGGAGATTATCAACTCGCTTTATATCGTAATCAGGGAATAGCTTACTTGCCTCCAATTCAGTCTATTAGTCCAGATGTTCATCAAGTGAGAATACACGCCACAGCTCCGGGAGAAGCACTTCCTTCAGCAACTTTAGAATACAATTTTTTGTTTGCACCTTCAGATGTTCAAGCTTCAATTATAATGACTCAAGGTGCTACAAGAACCAAAAAAGTTGGAGTTGGATTTTATTATTTATTACCCGGATATATTTGGGAAATGGGAGTAACTGGTATTAAAAATCATTGGGATACACAAACTATTCAAGACACAGCTGAATTTAGTCAACCTGATTTTCCTGGTAGTGATTCGGTGTAGATTCTTCGGAGCAATGAATCTTATTGTGTTCGATACTCATAACATCACCTCCTGCACAACGTGATTTTTAATTCTTTCTAAAGATTGTTTATAATACGTTTCATCTTGTTCAATGCAGATATAATTCCGATTGGTATTCAAACATGCTATTGCAGTGGTGCCTGAGCCTGAAGTAAAGTCAAGAACTGTTTCATTTTCTTGCGTGTATGTCTTGATTAAGTATTCGATTAGTTTTACTGGTTTTTGGGTTGGGTGGAAACCTTTATCTCTGCTAAATTCTAAAATGTTTTTGGGATAATTAGTAAATTCTTGAGTATATTCATTTTTATGTGAAGGTCTGTTACCAAATGCACTTTCTTCTTTTTTCCTTTTACAATTCTTTTGAATTTTATTCACCTTTTTTAAATCTTGAGGATTGTAAGGAACTCTATTTTTTATTTGCTGAATGTGTCCAACTTTTGCTTTTGAAAAGACCATAATATTTTCAATATACTTCAAAGGCATATTTTTAGCATGTGCAAAACCCCCTGGTGTTTTCTTATTCCAAACCCAATCATACTTATAATTCTTAATATTAGACATTCTTAAAGCAGAAGAAAACGGTTCGGAACCAAATAGAACGATAGCCCCATTAGGCTTGATAACCCGATGCAGTTGTTCCCACATTAACTCAAAGTCTATTACAGAATCCCATTTGCAGGCTGTAGTAACAATATTTACCCATAGGGAGGATCGGTAATTATAGCATCAATACTATTATCTTCAATAAACTTCATGGCTTTTAAGCAATCAGCATTTATTAAAGAATTACAAGTGATTCTCCCTATGGATTTTACCTCCTCTATTGAATTATATCTTTTAATTTCCCTCATTTTTTTAATTCTCCTTTAAAGAAAATAACTTAATATTTTTAATTTTTTATTATTCCATTCTTCTTGTGACATAGCTCTTTTATTTTTATTTTCAAACCATGTTAAAACTTGTAAATTTGATAATTCATTAGTTCCACCTTTACTTCTTGGTATTATATGGTCTATTGAGGGTTTCATGAAGGGATCTTTATCAATTAACCATTTATTATAAATTAGATTAAAATCTTTATCATTATAAAATTTGTTTATATAAGACATATACCAAGTTGTATTTTCTGCATACCTACCACCTTTATTAGTAATCATATCATTTAATAATTTAAGTTTTTCAATTTCTTCAAATTGCGTAACCCATTCCAAATCAATATTAAATCTTATATGCGAAATCATATTTTTATAAAGACTAATTTTTGGCATTTTTTTACCTTTTGACCACCCTTTTCTTCCTTTACAACTGATACTAATATTTTTTTTATGATCTTCTGTTATAGGTTTTTTTCTACCATAAATTATCTCTATATTATTTTTTAATAATCTTCTTTTTACCCAATGGTGGTCTCTCCCTATTTCATCAGCAATCATTCTTAAACTATATTTTTTATTAACATATAAATCTTTTATTATATTTTCCATATTAAAACAATACCATCTAGTTGTTGAAATGTAAAGCAATTATCTATTAGTATATGGTTCCCCATTCATTCAATCACCTCAACATCCCTCATGATTATCTTTCTTGCTTTATCGAGCGGAATCCCCTCACGTTTGGCAAGGTCATTAATTTTCTCGATTATCTTCATAACTCTTATCGACGACTTCGGACTATAATTTGCGTCCATCGGATTTGTTGTCGTGTTCGAACCATCAGACTGAAGATGCAAGCTCCGAATCTGGATATTATCGACCTCGGAACGAATCTCCCTCAACAATCCAATAAGCTTAAAAACGGTATCAGGGTCGCTCCGACTGAACTCATATTCCTTATCCAACGCCATATCCGACACCTTCTTACTCATCTTATGCGTCATATTCACGATTGCACCCATCAACACGCCCATAACATTAGCTCCCCTAAGCAAAGTGTCATCAGCTTTGATTTTCGCCTGCTCAAGCTTGATTAAACGACCCTGTATCAAATTCTCGACCATCCCCTTGAACTTCTTATCGTTCATCCATCTCTCTATCTGCTCTTCAGTTATTCCAACGCCACGCATAACCTGCTTTGCACTCAGACCCCTCGCAATAAGCTCAGCTGTTACTTTCTGCTTCTCGTCCTCGCACAATTCGTCAAGAGAGATTTTCTTAAACTCTTTATTATTATTGGTTTCATTACTCAAAAGTTAATGCCCCTTTCTATTTATTACTTCAATCATCTTATATTCACTCAAACAACGCCTTTAAATCTTCCATACTCATCTTCTTTCCCAATACATCCTTTTTACAACGGTTCTCTACAAAATCAACCCACAATTTCTCAGTCTTGCTATTCACCTGTTTTTCATCTTTCAAGTTTTGCACTCTCCTTTTTCTTCAAGCATTTCAAACAATTCATAAATAAATTTAACAGCCCAATCAGGAAGTTTAATCTTATTTTTATTGCTCTCATAGTATTCTCTCGCTGTATCTCCAAATTTATACCCCATCGCAGTCCAATCAATAACCATATGGATACATTGATAATAACCATATTCAGTGCATTCCTTTTCAATTCTCTCCCAGTGGTGGTCATTGTTTTCTTTATGATGCTCCCACGCTTCTGACATGGGATATTTTCCATATTTTTCCATTTCTATGTCAGTGGGATAAAAAGATTTTCTATATTGAACAAATTCTCCCTCTGATAGTTTAGATTTATCATGCCCCATTATCATATCTTTTAATCTGAAAAAATTAAAATCATCATAACAGAAATGAGTTTGTTGAAATCCCTTTGAATCATTCAATTCCTTAAACGCCTTTTGAATATTCAATATATGCTCTTCAATGTAATCCAGGTATTCCCTTGTTTTTTTTATTATTTCTAATGTTTCCATTTTTTACCCCTTTTCGCTCCGTAATTTAAAACCATCAATACAAGCCTTGCTCATATCTTGCCCGACATTCTTTGTCGTTTTATTCGGTTTAACTTCAATTTTAATTTCCTGCCTATCTTTCCAACTTTCCAACAATCTCATTATCCACTTTCGTTTTTTAATAAGCTCTGGACGGAAATTATATTCATTTAACAGATATTATCCATATTTTCTTTTGCCATCTCCATATATAATATCTTTATCGCTGCATATATACTCACAAAGAGTTTCCAATGAGTTCAAATAGGTTTCTGTTAGCACTTTCGTGTGATTTTTGTAAGCTTGTTTTATATCTATGTGAATTTTTCTATTGTGCTTTTTACCCAATAGTATAACTTCGTGCGTTAATTTATCAATTTCATGTTTATATTTTCTGACATCTTGCTCTAACAAAACCTCAACTGTTGTCATTTTTCTAGTTTCTCTCATATTTTACCCCTTTTCTATTTCGTAGCATCGTCCATCCTATCAACAAGACCACCAAGCTCGCAATCCTCAATCTTATCCCAAACTTCCTCTGAATAACTTTCTCGTATCTCCTCGTTCACAAACTCCTGAAGTATTCGTTTCGCAAACCGAGTAGCACTCAAACCCCGACGGTTAGCTGCATCATTGAAATATTTATAGAAACATGGGTCAACCTTAAATGTAATACTTTTATCCTTGCCATAAAATCTTCCCTTTTCCATATTTCCTCCCTATGAGCTTATTCAATTAGAACAATTCCTCTTGGATTTGCTGGTTTTTAATTCTTTCAAAGAATCTTTAAAGTATTTTTCGCATCTTTATACTTTTTGAAAAATTCATCTTCCGCTTTTGACATATCGAGGTGGTATGAAGTGATTACTGAAAATTCACAGAACTTCTTAGACAACCGAAAACTTAGACACCCCCAAATCCAGTGATAATCTACTGTTACATCTTCGATTAACTCACTGTGTCGTATATTCTCCTTTACGGGAAATTGAGATACATGTTCTTGTATTGTATTCATCCAGTCTTTTTTATTCATTATCGCCCCTTTCTTTATTCGACATTTATTCTTTCATTATACCAGATAAAATACCAGATTACCAAACCTCCACAAAAATACACATTATCGACCCCTGCAACAAAAGCTTACTAATGTATTGATATATGGCAACGATAACACGCCTTTTTAAGCATCAGGCAGGTCACACCCCCATTTTCTCCTATCAAGAAAAGTTCACGTTGATGTTATCCATTTTCTTAAAAATACTTGTATTCTTTGATATTTCGCCAATTATTGCTATTTTAGCTAACTATTTAATTAATGCTTTGCCTTGCTCTTTATAAAGATGAATTGCTCTGGGAACATCTTTAATTTCTAGTGTTATATATCCAGCTGATAAGTTTTATTCGTTAATATTCATTTCAACTTCTAATTTGCTGTCGAAATAAAAGAATTTTCTGCAATTTACGCATTCGAGGATGCCGTCTTTTGTGTTTCCTTCTATTGTTGGAGGATGAGATGAGTAGCAATTCCAAGATTTGCAGAGAGGGCATTTAACTTCGAGGTCGTAAGATTCGTCTTTGGATACATTTGAATACCATGAGCTCATTGAGTGACCTCTTTTTTGTCGGGGGATTTAATGTGCTTTAGAAATTCTCTCTGAAACTCTGGGTCTTTTGTTCCAATTAAATCAAGGGCAATCGTTGTTACTTTACCTTGATAATCAGATTGTTTTTTTATCTTATCAAATCTCGCTTGTAACCCCATAATCATACAAAACATAAAGAAGAACATGCCACAGATGCCGAATAAGAAAGTTTGAGTCATTTCCATATCTTTAATCACTTCAGACTTTCCAGGTAATCATTATATTCATTTTTCTTTTCTTCAGTAATAATTCCATTGTCATAAAATTCTGAGATAATCATTTGAAGAGTTATGAGAATTCCTTTTTCTCCATGTTGCTCATATTCTCCAATTAACATAATAGCTTTATCTCTTTTCCTTGCGAAATCTTCATCCTCGATAACCAGTGCCTGTAACTCTGTTTTCATAATATCTAATGTCATTATCTATTTCTCCTTCGTTTTTTACTTGATGTTTTATTATTGTTATTTTTATCTTCCTTCTTTTCAGGAATTTCTTCATCGTTCTTATCTGATTCTTTACTTTCCTTGCTGTAATTATAAGCTTCATCCAAGTGATACATATTATAATCATCAGGAGTCTTGCTTATTTCCTTCAGGCCATAATAGGATTTATTCATAACAGTAATTTCTTCGTCAACTCCCATAAGATAATCTTGAACTTCGGACGAGACCCTGTCTAACTCTATCCTTCGTTCATTAGAGAGTGCTAATATTTCTCTCTTTGAAATCGTCCAAAATCCTAAACCTCCGACAATCGAATTAAGTTTTGTTAAGACTTCCAAGGCTTCAAACTTACTCTCGACTCTAGCGATAAGGTCAATCTTTCTTCCCTTAATTAAACCGAAACATTTTCCGTCACCGAATCCAGATTTTTTCCAAACGACTCTTAGACCATTTGAAATGAACAAAACTCCACACGCTCCATGACCTTTTACATCTACTTCAAAATTACTTTTCATGATTTTTCTCCTGTTCTAATTTCCACTTAAATTCAATAGCATTTTCAAAATGATTTTTTAAATCTTCATAATCATCCCCATACTTTTCATCATCAAGACATCTTAATGCTAAAAACTGTAATGCTTTCTCATACTTAAATGTAAGCTTATCAAGTTCACTATCTTTCTTCTCCAAAGGTTTACCGATTCCAGCACACTCAATTTCTAATCCATTTTCTCTCATGATTTATCACCCCTTTATCCAATTATGAACCATATCACTCAAAATGTCAAACAGAGCTTATCATAATCAACATAACGACAACTAACCATAAACTATTTATAAACATCAATATAATAGTGAGAGAGTGGCTGAAATATGAACGAGGCAGGCTTTCGGTTGAGCTCAAAAAAGTCGCCCATAAAAATGACCCCTCCCCCCCCTTGAGCTTACTCGTGAGCTTGTAGCATAATGCAACACAAATATATCGTGAGCTTATTGCCTTGAGCTTATTGGCATTGACTTACTTAATAGCAGCTGTGAGCTTAAGAGATATGAGTGGAGAGCTTAGCTGTGAGCTGAGCGTGTCGACGGCCTGAGCTTAACAGCTGAGCTTAAGAGGAAAATAATTGACTGAGCTTACTGTCATTGAGTCGATGATATGGCTGAATAATAAATTGATTGATTGTATGTTATTGTATCGCTTCCTTGTTCCTTATCTTATCTTATCCTGTGCTATCCTATCCGGTTCTTATCCTCATTCTAATTGTAATTAAGATTAATATTTAAAATTATATTCTATAATAAATTTAAGTTTCAAAATCTCTTATATGCAACTGTCACAGCTAAGTATGAGAGCAGCTTAATAACGTCGATATGATACTGTATCATTGAGATATAGCTATCATGATAACATTATATTGTAATTAATAATTAAGTTTCCTTGCTTTGATTCTATAATGAGATTGAATTACTTAATATGATTGTATAGATTGTATTAAGATATATTACAATCGTTTTATATTGACTATATGATTAATAATTGAAAAAAAAAAAAGCTGGAAAGAATCCAGCCGATTAAAATTAAAATATCTTATTATATTTATTTTTCATATACTACTCTATAGACTTTATCCTTGACGCTTATTAGCTCACCGACCTCATAAAAGCTAGGTTCAAGGTCTTCTAAGTTATCCTCTATTTGTATTTCTGCATCAAATGGTATTTGCTTATTAGTTAATTTTTTAAATAAATGTTTCATATTGTTTGATCCTTTCTTATTTGTATATATTTTCCCATTCATTTTTTTTATTCAATTCTTTTCTTATTCTTATTTTTTCTACATATCTTTGCATATCGTTGAATTCTCCTATTATATCAATGGTCCCGAAGTTATACCAGTATTTCCCATTTTCTATAGCCGTGGCCTTGCATAGCACGCCCCATCTATTCAACTGAGCTATTCTATTTTTCTGATGATCCATTACGTTGATTATTTTCTTGTATCGTTTCGCATATCCTACGCATGTTTGATTTGTGAATACAGAGTCGACGAATTCTTTTTCAGTTTCAGCAAATTTTTTGTTATTAATTATTATCATTGCGATACCTTCCTTCTATTTCTACAATGAGAAATATAACTTAGTTTTTTGTTCAAGAGTTTTCTGCAACATATCGAAGTATAAGCCTGATATAGTTTCTTTCTTCGTCATCTTGAGACCCTTGCCTTTGTATGTGGTCACGTCGTATAAGTCCATAGAGTTAAGTCGAATTTCTATATGTGATATCGCCTCCGGATTAGTTCCAGGACGAAAAGCTAAACCGTTCTTGATTGCCATTATAATCTTAGTCCCTGTCATGTATCTCCAGCCTTTTGGTAGTTGGTTGATAATTGTAGTAGCTATTGATTTGTTTCTTTGTTCTTCTTGGATTTTATTAATTTCTTTCGATAAGAAATCTTTGATATTATTTGTTACGTTGTTTAATTTTGTTTCTTGTTCAGTCATTATTTAATCCTTCCTTTATTATTTCAACCCGTAATTAATATTAATTGCTTTTATTTCTGAAAGTAATTGAATATAATTAAGATATTCCGTATTAAACCAAGCGATAGTTTTTTCGTAAACTTCATGAATAATTTTGAAAATTACAGCGTTTTTGTGTCTATAATATTCTTGTTTAATAATTATATTTTCTATTTCATCATCACATAAAAATAAGTTTTTCAATAAATAATTAAATTTTTCATTCGCTGCTTTTAAGTTTCCTTCAGCAAATTCTTGTTTATATTGTTTGTATATTTTTTCTTGGTTCATTGCGATACCTTCTTTCATAATTCTATAACTTGTTTGATTATGTCATCAGTAAGATCTTCGATTATGTCATCATGTTTCAGAGTTACGATTTGATAATTTTGTATAAGGTTAATTAGTTCTTCTTTGCTTTTCGCTTGGAGTTCTTTAAATTTCATATTGATTTTACCCCTTCAGTTTATAAATTCCCTAGCCCATGAATATTGTTATCAAAAATATTGTCTTCGTTTTCCATTCTTTTATAATAACTTTGACTTTTATTCCTTGAGTCATGACCACATTTTTCGCATACTTTATATTTTTTATTTTCTTCGGTTATAAAATTCTTGTATTTTTTTTCCTTGCATTTGGGACATTTATTACTCATTTTATTCAACCCCTATTCTTATTAATATAATATATATGTAGTTTCACTTTCAGCGATTCCAGCGTTATTGAGATGGTCCATTATAATTTCCTTGTCTTCTATTTCCGGGTATTTTTCTTCTAATTTTTCAAGATTTCTGTGGAAAGTTTCACGGTAACAATTCATAATAGTTTCATCGTTATTAAGATACTCTTCTATTCCATCGGTTAATTTTTCAAGTGCTTTTTCCATTTTAATTCCTTCTTTCTTATAATTATGTTTTACTCATACTCATTTTGTAAGCTAAAAAAGAAGTCCCGAAAGACTTCCTCTTTAGAACTCATCCCTATAAGGATGAGTTCTCCATACTACATCGTATTAATCGCACCTGTTCACCTCCTTCCTGATACAACTGAGTGTTTTTAATACTCGAACTTGTCAGTTCGAACTTTTTGAAGCTCGTTCTTGTGAACGAGGTCTCACTGATTTCGCTTGTATCTAGCCTGAGTGCCAGGCTACAGTCGTGGAAGTCCACCCGTGTAAATCCTACATATCTACCCATTACTTCTATACTACAATTTTCGAAGTTCGAGTCTGTCACATCGACTTCGTGGAAGTTGCACCCTGTGAAGGTGCAATTGACGAACGTGCAATCCTTGAAATAAAGGTTTTCTATATGGAATTTTTCGAAAACCTCATTCCTAAAGGTTTTCTGAGAAATCTCTTTCAATATACCCCCACTTAAGTCTAGGGCTTCTTGGAAGTTCATTTTTTTTCTTATTATTGTTCTCATTTTTTCCCCCTTAGTTTTTCTTACCGAAAGTTTTAGTTGTTGTTTCTATGATTTTTGCATCCCAATTTTTTATAACTTTGTAAGTTTTCATTTGCTTGCCCCTTTTTTTGTGGCCGGTATCTCAACCGGCCTTTTTATTTTATTTATTTCTGGATTGTTCTTGTTACAATCCAGCCGTTTTTTATTTCTGTTTCTAATATTTCGATATCTTTGTCAGTATGTATATACATTTTATCTTGAGTTCCATTTTTTTCTATTGTAGCGATGATGCATTCGGAAGCCATTTTTAAATCCCATTTTATGTTATTTATTGTTATTTCTGTGTTTGTGTTTGTGTTTGTCATTTTTATTTTCTCCCTTTGTTTGTTTTGCCTTTGTTTCTATACCTTAATTCTATCAAATGTATAGACTCTTGTCAAGTATATATACTATCTATTATACACGTATCATACAATATATAGCTGTATCCCTTTGTTTCTAGGGGTTACGTCGATGTCAATAAATTTTAATAAGTTTCTGGAAAAAATCAATATTTTCTTGTATCTAAGTGGTGTATTATAGCTCGATACCTTGCTATCATTGAGTTATAAGGTGTTATTATATAATTTGAGCTTAACGATATTGTTTGAGCTTATTGGCTTTCCTGAATTGACATGAAAAAAGACTGGAAATTAATCCAGCCTTGATAATCTTATTATGTTGTTATTCTATCTTGTTGCACCTTTTCGGCCGCAACAATGGAAGCATCCGCATCTTCTCTTGCTTCCATTGTTTTTCTTGCTTCATGTTCGCAAGAAATTCTTTCATTTCTTGCGATTTCTTCTACTTTTGTAGAAGAAATCCATTTTGTGTAGATGATGCGTCCTTTTTCATCTACACAAATAACTTTCTTAGAGGCCTTTTGAATTTCCTCCTGGATTTCTTCCCGTTGGGAAGACAGTGTTTCGCTGTCTTCCCAGGAAACGTCGTCCCATTGGGCATCTGTCATGCCCATTTTTTCCTGAATTGCATAATTCAGGAATTCGGCTCTTCCATAAATCTCTTCGTATCCTTCACAAGGAACCCATGAGTTCCCCCATTCACCCCCTGTTTCGGTCACGATGACCGTCAAAACGCCTTTTTCGGCGTTATTTTTTTTTATTTTTGCAATTGTTGCAACTCTTTGAGCTGCAACTCTCTGCAATCTTTCGTTCCTAGTTTCTTTTCCTTCTATTTTTTTCATTTTTTTTCTCCTTAGTTTTTTTATTCTTTTTTTATTATTCTTTTTCTATTCCTTCAATGCATTGCGTGCAATTCCATGCACAGAAATTACCATGACAATAAGGGCACATTCTCCCAGTTGTTTTAGTTTCTTTTTTCATTTTTTTTCTCCTTAGTTTCTTTTTGCCTTTGTTTCTATACCTTAATTCTATCAAATGTATAGACTCTTGTCAAGTGCATATACTATCTATTATACACGTATCATACAATATATAGCTGTATCCCTTTGTTTATAGGGGTTACGTCGATGTCAATAAATTTTAAAAAGTTTTATAGTTTCACTGATATTTTGCCCTTGTTTGGTGGTTATAATTTGCTCGATACCTTGCTATCATTGAGTTATAAGGTGTTATTATATAATTTGAGCTTAACGATATTGCCTTGAGCTTAATGGTTTCCTGAATTGACGTGAAAAAAGACGGGTTGAAGTCCCCGTCTTGCTGGTATTATTATGTTATTTTTATTTGCTTATTTCATCTTTCTTAATATTTGTTATCTTCTAGTATTTCTCTGATAGTTTCAATTTCATTTTCTGCTTCTACCGCC